>Ga0210400_10000076_pt1 | contig 134219 bp, 112 predicted proteins | sample IncBWH26MmetaG_FD_155456 | JGI IMG/M metagenome (GOLD analysis project Ga0210400, IMG submission 155456) | Forest soil microbial communities from Barre Woods Harvard Forest LTER site, Petersham, Massachusetts, United States - Inc-BW-H-26-M | ecosystem: Environmental > Terrestrial > Soil >... | reverse complement strand
CATCGCATCCTGGGGCTGTAGAAGGTCCCAAGGGTTAGGCTGTTCGCCTATTAAAGCGGTACGTGAGCTGGGTTCAGAACGTCGCGAGACAGTTCGGTCCCTATCTGGTGTGGGCGCAGGAGAATTGCAGGGAGTTGTCCCTAGTACGAGAGGACCGGGATGAACAGACCTCTTGTGTACGAGCTGTCCCGCCAGGGGCATCGCTCGGTAGCGAAGTCTGGAAGAGATAAATGCTGAATGCATCTAAGCATGAAGCTCGCCCTAAGATAAGTTCTCCCAAGGCTTAAGGCCTAAGAAGGGCAGTCGAAGACTACGACTTTGATAGGCTGGAGGTGGAAGCGCAGCAATGCGTGAAGCTGACCAGTACTAATCGCCCGTTCGGCTTAATCATAAAACTTTCTCAAACCGTCTTTGAGGAAGAAGCAGATGCGGCTCGCAAGGGCCGCAGGCTAGTTACGCCTTTTCTGCACAGTGTTGTTCGACCTGAAGTCGAACTTGTAATGCCAGCCTAACTCTGTTGTCGCACTCGCGATCCTTTGCTCGGGATGAGCTTGGGAATCCGTTCGCGAGTTTCGAGTTTCCGGTGGTCATACCGCGAGGGTCACACCCGTTCCCATCCCGAACACGGAAGTTAAGCCTCGCCGGGCCGATGATACTGCATGGGCAACTGTGTGGGAACGTAGGTCACCGCCGGGATTAAATTAAGAATGGGCCATGCGCGAAGTACGCGTGTGGCCCGTTCTTTTTTTTGTGATCGCTCATGCCGGACCGAATAAAGAAAAAGACGACTGTTGTATTCCTTGGATTGATTCTCCTAATCGCAATCACTGCAGGGGCGGTATCTTTGTCTCTCATGAAGTGCGCGGGCTCCCTCCGACGCTCCTACCACACAATTGTTCTGGGGGATAAAAACTACGTTGAAGTGCGATTCAGAGTCCAAGGCCATGGAACTTCGCTCCTGTCCAGTGGACGCCTCGCTGGCTTCACCACTCTGCGCTCATCTGATTGTGTCAACGTGATTGTCTGGGCAGAAGACCAGGGTTCCCCGGAGCAAGCCAAAGAAGAAATGGAAAAGAGGATTAGGGGAGCGTCCAAAGTGGTCGAGCAGGTCTCTCTATTTGACCCCCACGGGGAAACCATTGGGCAAAGAGCCATTCTGCTGGTTCAAGAACAGCCGGGGATAAAGATAGTGGCTCAGCATAAGAATGATGCTAAGTTATTCGTGATTGGTTCAACCTCTTTGGCGCATGCGCTGGCGTACGAGAAACTGATCCAAAATGGGTATAGGGTCGACCGCGATGGTTACTTCGTTGCGCAGAGCAAATAACCTGGTGCCCGGCAGCTGAAGGCATGACGATGAACTACCAAGGGACGGGCTGATTATGGCGAGCCTTCCCTCGGTGTTTGGAAAACTGGACGGGTGGCACAGACGATAAATCCTGAGACGATTCTGGGTGCCGCACACGCCGATTTTGCGTGTGCGGGTTTAGAGTCACCTTCATCGCGATAGTGTCTCGGGATAGAGTGTCACAGACGCACGTGCGCTGAATTGGCTCTTCTACCTTCATCCACAGCCCAACCGCGAAGCTCAATGAACGTCGCGCACGCGTGCCCGTGAGCGTGAGCAAGACTTGCAAAATTCGCCCTGAACAGTAGTCCCGAACGTGCGTTCCCTCCGTCTTGGCTCCCGATGTCCGGGCGCATTGCCTGCGCGCGAGTGGCCGAAATATTCTCAGCCGCCCACTACCCACGGCTTGCTCACTTCATGTAGGCTAAATGCATGCTCGATGAAAAAGACTTTCAACGAAAAGCGGACGCCGCGTTCGAGGATCTCAAGCGCCGCATGCTTACCGCGGGCGATGAACATGGCTTCGACGTCGAAGGCGAATCAGGAAAACTCGAGGTGCTCTTCGAGGAGCCTGAGGAAGCCAAGTTCGTGATTTCGCCCAACACGCCTGTCCGCGAAATCTGGATCTCCGCGCTTTCCACCAGCTTCAAGCTGGGCTGGAACGAATCGCGCAGCGCGTTCGTCCACGAAAAAACCGGCGAAGACCTCCGCGCAGTCATGAGCCGCGTCATCTCCCAGCAACTCGGCGCCCAGGTGACCCTATGAAATCCGGCAAAACATTTTCTTTCATCGCTTTTCTTATGCTCAGCGCCGTTCTCTCACCCGCCGCATGTCCCCAAGTGCCCTCCGGCCGCGACGTCGTCAAGCCGGAAATTTACGCATCACTCGATCCCGCCGGACGCGGCAGTTCGTTTCAGATTGCGGTTGTGATGAAGATTCGCCCGGGCTTCCACGTCAATGCCCGCGAAAAATCGGAGGACTATCTCATCGCCACCGATCTCAAGGCCGCGCTTCCCGCCGGCTTCAGCAGCGGAGAGGTTTCCTATCCCAAGGGCAAACTCGAAAAATTCGCCTTTTCCAAAATTCCGCTGAATGTCTACCAGGACACAGTGATCCTTCGGTTGCCCGTGACCGCGCTCGCCAGCGCTCCTCTCGGCGAACAGCACATTCCGCTGAAGCTGCGCTACCAGGCTTGCAGCAACGAACTCTGCCTGCCTCCGGTCACGCTCCCCCTCGACGCAGTAGTGAACGTGGCCGCGTCAGATTCCGCCGCCAAGCTTACCCATCCGGAGATTTTTGGAAAGCAGTAAGCTACTAGGCCAATTCGAAAAATTGAACTTCGACTAAAAGGCGGACTTCTAGGTTCTTGATGCGAGGTTTGCGCTAAGCTTTGCCGAAACCGGTCACCGCGTCGCGGAGGCGGCGGACTACGCGCTGCTGGCCGAGAACGACCATGGTGTCAAAAAGCGGCGGCGCCACGGCTTGGCCCACGATCGCCACGCGCGTGGCATTGATCAACAATCCGGCTTTGACGCCGCCGGCCTCAGCGACAGCGCGGGAGGCGTGGTCGCAAGCGTCATGATTCCACTCGGGAAGCGCTTCGAGCGCGTCGGCGAGCTTCGCGAGGAGTTCCGGCACCTTGGGATCCTTCCAGAATTTTTCTTTCGCCGCTGCGTCGCGCGTGAATTCGTCGCTGAAAAACGCGCGCGACCACGAAGAAAAATCCGGCAGCAACCGGATGCGCGGCCGCAGCAAATCCACGGTCTTTGAAAACCACGCATGATCCCTGCCGTCGGATCCTGCAGCGGCTCCGGCCGCCCACTCCGGCTTCCACAAGCCGCTGCGCTTCAATTCGTTTTCGACTTCGGGCAGTAGTTCCTCGATCGGAAGTTTCTGCAAGTACTGTGTGTTGAACCACTCAAGTTTCGGCCGGTCGAACACGGCATTGGTGCGGCTGACGCCCTCGAGTGAAAATTTTCCGATCAAATCCCGGGTTCGAATAAATTCTTCGTCTCCGCCGGGGGACCAGCCTAGCAGCGCGAGAAAATTGCGGAACGCCTCGGGAAGAAAACCCTCGGTGCGGTACATATTCACGTCCGTGGCGCCGTGGCGTTTGGAAAGGCGCGATTTGTCCGCGCCGAGAATCAGCGGCACATGCGCAAAAATAGGCGGTTCCGCGCCCAGCGCGCGGTACAGCAGCACCTGCTTCGGAGTGTTCGAAATGTGATCCGCACCGCGAATCACGTGCGTGATACGCATGTCAATGTCGTCGACGACTACGCCCAACTGATACATGGACTGGCCGAATTCTTCTTCCCCTTTTCCGGAGCGCAACAAAACAAAGTCTTCGATTTCCTCATTTGCAAACTCGCGTTCGCCGAATACCGCGTCGAAGAATTTCGTTGTTCCGCCGAGAGGAACTTTGAACCGCACCGCCGGCTTCACACCCGGCGTCGAGGGCCGGCCATCGCGGCAGGAACAGCGGGTGACGCGCCGCGGCCCACCTGCCTTCGGTTCCTCGTCCTGCGCCGGCTCCGCATGATCCCCGCCGGCATATTTTTCCGCCGGGCAATAGCACAAGAACGCCGCCCCGTTCGCCAGACATTTTTTCGCCGCCGCCCGATACAATTCCGTTCTTTGCGACTGGTAAAATGGCCCTTCGTCCCAGTTAACGCCCAGCCACTGCAAGCCATCCAGGATTCCCTGCACCAGCTCAGGCTTGTTGCGCTCGGCGTCGGTGTCCTCGACGCGCAGAATCATCGTGCCGCCCTGCCGCCGCGCAAACAGCCAGTTAAACAGGGCCGTCCGGGCGCCTCCAACGTGCAAATAACCGGTGGGGGAAGGGGCAAAGCGCACCCTCACGGAAGTGCTCTTCTGTCGGGAATCACTCATTCTCAGCGCGTCTTTCCATTTGAGTTCAAACCCTCAGTGTAGCCAAACGCTCTCTTCAGGTCCAATTGGCGGCTCCAGGAGCGCGTCGCGGGAACGTTCATGTTCAATCGGTTACCTCCGAGATGCTGTCTCTTTGGCTACCAGTACCCGTGTACGCTTGCTTCCTGAAAATCCAGTAATCCATAATCGCACGTACTCTGTTTTGTGTTCCGGCGCCAGCTTCCCGCGTCTCCGCACGACTGTCCTCTCGAGCGGTAGCGGGATTGTGCGTACGCTGGGGAGCACGAGGGACTCTTGCGCCTTCGTGGCTCGCCGAATAATGCCGTCCGCGATGCGGGCGGAGAATCGAATGTGCCCCTGATGCATCAGAGTTTCATCTCCCTGGCGCTGCTGATCGCCACCACCCTGGTGGCGGGATTCTTCGCGTATATCCACAGCATCAAGCGCCAGACGTATCTGCAGTTTTGGACGGCGGGGTGGGCCGTATTCGCGCTTCATTACGTGGGAGCGACGGTGGCTCCGAATTCGGCTTCGATCCCACTGCAGAGCGCGCTGAATCACTGGTTGTTCGCGCTTTCCGGGGTGCTTTTTTTCCTCGGAGCGCAGCTTTACTCCCAACGGAAGCCGTGGAAAATTGCCGGACTGGTTGCGGGAGTGCTATTCGGACTTTGGGCCTACGCCAATGCCACCAATGCGATTTTCATTTCGGCGATCTTTCCCGCTTCTTTGCTGTACGTCGGCGTGGCGGTGGTCTTCTGGCAGGAAAGCCGGCGCCAGGAGACGCTCGCCGACCGCCTGCTGGGTATTTCCTTCGCTTGCTGGGGAGTTTTATGGATAGCCCTCCAAATCCTCAACGCCACTCCGGAACTGCAAGGCGCGGGCATGAGCGTGGTTGCCGCTGCACCCTGCGCTTTCGTCGCCATGCTAATGGTCATGGCGCTATACGAAGAGGAAAAGCGCCGCATCGAGCGCAACATGCTGGCGCTTTCCAATCTCAATCTGGCGACCTCCAGCTTTGTGGGCGGCGAGATTCAGCGCATGCTGTCGCAGGCGCTCGACCGCGTGCTGGGCGTGGTGCGCCTGCCCGCCGGGGCCCTCTTTTTGCACCACGGCGACCCCCAGGGCCCCACTTCCGTGGTGGCCGTGGGCTTGTCGGATGAGTTCTGCCGCGTCGCCCAGGAGGAATCCCTGGACGATTATCTCGTAAGCCTGGTGGCGCGCTTGGGAGGCCTGCTTGGTTTTCGCGATCTGCGCGATGATTCCCTCTCGGCGCTCGAAAAAGAAAAGTCCATCCGCCGCTTCCGCGAACTCGCGCTCGCGCAGGGGCTGCGCAGCGTGGTAGCCATCAGCCTTCAGGCCAAGGAACAAGCATTCGGCGTGCTTCTGCTGGGAACGCCAGACAGCCGGCGTTTTACGCCCGCGGAGCTGCGGCTCCTTCTCGCCCTCGGGCACCAGATCGGCATGGCCGTGGAGAACAGCTACTTGATTCAGCAAACTTCGCGGCGCACCGAAGAGCTTCACGTCCTGAACGAAATCGGCCGCGCGCTCAGCTCCACGCTGAACAAGGAAGACCTCACCAGGAAAGTGTGGGAGGAGTTGCGGCGTCTTTTCGACGTGGAAAACTTCTACATCGCGGAGCTGGATCCGCTGCGCGACGAAATTCAATTCGACCTCGAGATTGTGGACGGCGCGCGCCTCCCGCGGCGCGCGCGCCCCGCGGGCAACCACATCACCGAGTACATCATTCGAACGCGGCAGCCCGTGCTCATCCGCGACAATTACGTGGCAGAGATGAAAAAGCTGGGCGTCGAGCCGCTGCGCACAACAGGGTGCTTCTGCGGCGTCCCGCTGGTAGCCTACGACCACGCCATCGGCGCGATGGCGGTTTACTCCGACCACGAGCGCGTGTTTGACGAAGGCCACCTCGAACTTCTCCGCGTCCTCGCCAGCGAAGCCAGCATCGCCATTGAAAACGCCCGGCTGTTCAGCGAGGAACGCACCAAAGCCCGACACCTCTCGCTGCTCAACACCATTTCGCGGAACGCCATCGCCACGCTTAATCCGGACGAGATGCTCGCCAAAATCACGGAGCAGCTCGAAGCCGGCCTCACCTACGATCACATCGGTATTGGCGTGATGGACTATGCGACGCGCGAAGTGGTGATCCAGGCCGAAGCCGGAAAGCGCCGCGGCACCCTCGGCCGACGCGTTGCCTTGGGCGCGGGCCTCATCGGCCACGTGGCCCGCAACGGGCACCTGGCGGCCTACCGCGCCGCTGCTCCCGCCGATGGAGCCCTCAAGCCCATGTTGCCTGATTCCGTGGCCGCCATCGCCCTGCCTGTTTTTTACGCCGAACAGCTCCTCGGCATCCTGTACATCGAGTCATCCGTGCCGGTGGAATTCTCCGAGGAAGAAATTCTCCTGCTGCGCACCCTGGCCGACCTCATCGCCGGCGCGCTGCACAACGCCCTTTCTTTCCAGAAGGCCCAGGAGCAGGCCATCACCGACGGGCTCACCGGCGTGAAGACGCATCGTTTCTTCATGGAAGCCTTGTCCGCGGAATGGAAGCGCTCCACCCGCGCCGGCCGCGCTTTTGCCCTGGTGCTCATGGACCTCGACCGCTTCAAGTTCGTCAACGATTTCTACGGGCACCTCGAAGGCGACCTGGTTCTCCAGCGCGTCGGCCAGATTCTGGAAACCAATTGCCGGCGCTCCGACGTGGTGGCCCGTTACGGCGGGGACGAGTTTGTCATCCTCATGCCGGAAACCAATATGGAACATGCGCGGCAACTGGCCACCAAGCTGCGCGGCTGGGTTTCCGCCGATCCGCTGCTGCGCGAGAAAAACATCAGCGCCAGCTTCGGCATCGCTTGTTATCCCCTCCACGGCTCGTCGCCGCAAGAACTCATCCAGGTGGCCGACGCTTCCATGTATCTTTCGAAACATCAGGGCGGCAACGCGGTCTCCACCGCCGATCACTTTGATCCCAACGAAGCCAAGAAATGGAAGCGCGATGTCCTGGAAGCCTATCTCGGCGTGACGCTCAAACGGCTTTTCTCCACGGGCCCCGAGGCTTTTGAGGAGATCTACCAGCGTTTGCGGCAATTCACAGAATCCCTGGCTGCCACCGAACCGAATAGCGGCAGATTAGCCGCGCCCGCGGCGCTGGGCCCCCAAGCGCTGCCGCAAGCGGTGCTGGACACCGTCACCTCGCTGGCTTTTGCCATTGACGCCAAGGACCACTACACGCAAGGCCACTCGCAGAAAGTCTCCGCTTACGCCGCGCTGATCGCCGAAGCGCTGGGGATGAAGGACGCCGAAGTCGAAGAGATTCGTCTGGGCGCGGTGCTTCACGACATCGGCAAGGTGGGCATCCCGGAAAGCATTCTGAACAAGAACGGCCCGCTCAATCCCGAAGAGTGGGAAACGATGAAGTCCCATGTGAAGTTTGGCGCAAAAATACTCGACCCGCTTACGCCGCTCGCGCGCATCCGCGAGATGGTTCTCCACCATCACGAATTCTTTGACGGCTCCGGCTATCCCGAGGCTTTGACCGGGGAGAATATTCCGCTGGGCGCCCGCATCATTGCCATTGCCGACGCCTACGACACCATCACCAGCGACCGCACCTACAAGAAGGCCCGCCACGCGACGGACGCGCTGGCCGAACTCGAGCGCTGTGCGAATGCCCAGTTTGACGGCGCCATCGTGGAACTTTTCGTCCGCACCATGCGCGCGCTGCCCAACCCGATTATTGAAGTTGCCGCTACCACCGGTCCGCTGCGCGGTTCTTGACCCAAGTCCTCACGGCCCGCTACCCTTCCTTGCAACCCGTCGTCTCGCATCGTCTATCGCCCTGGAAGCTGTTTCCGACGCTTCTCACCTGTTCCTGCACAGCTAACCGAAAAAAACAAAAAGTGCGGTTTTTGCCGGTGTTGCGCAGGTTTTTTCCTTTTCCTTCTTTTTTATCTTTATGGATTTAAAGCACTTATAATTTCTTAAGATTTTACTTGACAAGGGAGGTACTGGCATAGTATAGTAGGGGATGTAAGAAACTGCGTCCAGGCTCTGCCGAGGACGCTTTTTTTGTTAGTGCCGGGCCCCAGCCCTGCGGGTCTTCTGCGCCCCGACCATTTGGTTGGGGCGTTTTTGTTTTTGGACGGCCCGCCCGGGTTTGCTGCTTTCTCTGTGGCCCTCTGCGCTCCGGCCTCTGTGCTCTCTGTGTTAAATCTCGGCCTTTCCTGTTAGCTGTCGACTCCCTCCTAAGGACACAAAACCATGAAACACGAAAAAATCGATGTCGTCGAAGTGTGCAAAGAATTCGAGGACCTTCTCGCTCCCCAGCTCAAGCTCTCTGTCCTCGACCGCTCCGTCTATTCGCATCTGCTCCGCCACAGCCGTTTCGAGGGCAAACTCCGCCTGCGCTTCTCGATTCTCTGGCTGGCCCACAACCTGGGCATTACCGCGAGGCGGGCGCGCGAGTCCGTCCGCCGCCTCGTGGATAAGGAAGCCTTGCGTCTGGTTGAGCGCAGCAACGTCGGTCACCTGGTGGAGGTGCGTTTGCCGGGAGAGGTCCCCGCAGCCTGCGACGGCCGAACCGCAATCGCCAGCCGCGCCAGGTTACAGCGCGAGGTCAATCTGGACGAGCTTGATTTCATGCGCACTCCTGCTCTGCGTCGGTGCATCCACGCACGCGAGCGTGGCGTGTGTTTCTACTGCCTGCGCCGGACTCCCCGCCGGGCGCATTGCGTGGACCACGTGGTGCCTCTCGCCCACTCCGGAAGCAATTCCTACCGCAACCTCGTTTCCTGCTGCCTCAACTGCAACTCCCGGAAGAGCGACCTCCCGGCCGAGGATTTTCTGCGCCAGCTTTTCCGCGAGGGCCGCTTGTCCGCCAAGGATCTCAGCGACCGTCTGTGCGCTTTGCAGGACCTCGCCGCCGGCAAGCTCCGGCCACCCGTTTTCAACGGAGAGAACGCAGGAAGCGAGGGAGGCGCAAAGAATAAGGGGGCAAGGGAAGGCACTACGCCCACTGGGGCCGAGGCCCAGGGTCTACATAGGCCGGTCATTCTGTAGCGCCGCCATCTTGGCGGCGGTTTGAGGGAAAGGCAAGACTCTGCCGTGACAGTCCACAGAAACCGCAACAAACGGAAGGGCTTAGAAGCTAAGCCCTTCTTTTTGTTGGCACCGAGCGGCACGGTGCGGCATACTCAGGCATCGCGCGGAAAGAGAAACTGACACAAAAACTGACACGAGCGTGGCCTTGGCAAGATGAGGGTAGAAGATGCGCAAGCGAAGGCGAATCAAATCTTTGCCGAAGAGCGCCGCTACCCCACAGTTGAGTACTCCCGGATTCCGAGTCCGCCCAGCCGTTCCAGCGATCCTTTGCAAGAATTAACTCAAGCACTAAAGGACGTAAATGCAGATACCGCCCTCTCAACGAACCGCAGCCAAAAGCCGCGCACTGTTTTTCGGGGACGCCATCAATTTCAGTTTCACAGCAAGAATTACAATTTGCTTGTGACACTGCTTGGTCGTGTCGAAGATGCGGATAGGGTAGCATTCCTGAAAGGCATTGCACACTGCATTAACGCATTCCCAGCATCTGCGAGGAATAACGCTGCTAAGTTTCTATCATGGAATCAGCAAACCTCAGAACTCCCGTTAGTGGCAGAGTTTCTGATTCGCAACGGAGGGCGCTCCCTTTTCTTTCAAACTTTGAAAAACTGCAAGCCCTCACCCGGGGTCGCGGTCATGCTTCTACAGATGGGGGATGTTATCGCGCTGAACTACCCAATCTTTTCCGAAGCTGAGTATTCGAGTCTTTCGCTTGCCTTGGACCGCCTTAGGCGTACTGCCTACGACGAGTTCATTCACATTCAGAGCTACGGTTATAATTTGGGGGCAGAACGCTGGGCTGACTATGGTTTTAACGGCTCTGCTCTGTGTGGGGAGGTTTGTGACCTTTGCGATGCAGTGAGCGAGCATTGTCGGAAGGCAACGTTCCTACATCTTGAGAACGCACTTACGGAGAACGTCAATCTTGAAGTCAATCAAGACAGATACGTTGTCGAGGGTTTCCTGGAAAAATTCGGATTCAGCGGACCACTTCTCACTGCTTTGAATGAAGCTGAGAAATTAAATTCATCAGGTGCCACCGAATTGGAACTGAAATCTAGCATGGGGCACCTGCGCAGCTTTCTGGAATGCCTTCATTCAGAGGCCATACCTCAAATTCAAAAAAAGAAGAAGATCGCTCCTCCCGCAGACGGAAAGTGGGGAACTCAGTTGACGTACCTTCGCGTCAATAGCTTTCTGTCCAAACAAGAGGAGCAGTTTGTTGCCGGACTATACGTCGTGATCAGCGACGAGGCCGTCCATCCCCTCATCGCAAAAAGGGAATATGCCCGACTCTCAAGAAATGTCGTCATTGAATACGCGCTTCTCTTTCTTCGAAAATTGGAAAAACTTGCAACTCAGTAATTGGTCCGGTTTTTCCCGCTTTGACTTGCGCATAACTTGAGGGGCGGTTTTCAGGCGGGTGGCTACTGCTTGGGTGCCCCGCCCTCGGTTTTTTGAGGGTGGGGCTTTTTCTCCCTTGTTCCGATCCCCGTGCTACTAAAAATCCGGTGCATCGATCTCCAGCTTCACCGCGCGTCGAGGTCCAAGTCCTTGATAGGCAGATCCCAATGCGCATCCAGGATTTCGAAGCGCCGCTGTTCTTCTTTCTTGAACGTTTCCTGGTCGGGATAGAGCTGTTTGATCAAAGCGGAGCTGTCAAAACTGTCGTTCGCGATCGCAGCGCTCTTGTAAACGATGGTGACCCGGTAATCCCAGCGGCCGTCTTCCGTGGTGTGATAGCGCGGAACGGTCATGCTCACCTTTAGCATCCGGCCCAGTTCGACCTCCTTTTTCAAAACGGGATAATGGTTCTTTTTGAAAAGCGCCAGGAATTCTTCCGCGTGGCCCCACTTTGCTTTGTAGTAGTACTCGATCACGAAGGGCTGGTCTTTTCCGTCGGCGGCCATCGCGCTTTGCCTCGCTCCGGCTCCGAGTGTCGATGACCAAAGCAGTGCTGCGACCCCAAGTGCCGCCATCACCAACAAACGTCGCGTTTTTGAAATTGAGATCCTCAAGTGTGCTCTCCTCTCTCCGACAATCAAATAGTATCTTGACATGCGACTTAAAGTCAAATACTATTTATACATAAGACGGGAAGAAATTAGATAAGGAACATATGCTCTTCAAAAGTCCAGTTTTGGGAGTCGAAGAAGAAGGCGTAATCAAAGCCATCTCGCATATGCACAAGGCGCTAAAGTATTCCCTTTCTACGCCATCTCGATGGGAGGGCGTACTGCGTAGAAATGCCTTCGCCCGCGCTATCCAAGGGTCAAACAGTATTGAAGGTTACGTCGTTACGAAGGACGATGCAATAGCGGCAGCAGAGGGGGAAGAGCCGATTAGCGCCCAGCATGATACCTGGCTGGCTGTCACTGGATACCGCAACGCGATGACTTTTGTGTTGCAGCTCTCTAAAGACCCCGAGTTTAAGTTTAACGAAGGCTTTCTGCGCAGTTTGCATTACATGATGTTGCAGCATGATCTTGAGAAACATCCAGGGAATTGGCGACCCGGCTCTATCTATGTACGGGACGAGGCAAAGGGCATAAATGTTTATGAAGGACCGCCTGCTGAACTCGTACACAAGCTGATTCCCGAACTGATCGCCTATCTCAATAGTCCAAGAGATGAGGACCATATGCTCATTAAGGGAGCTATGGCGCATCTTAATCTGGTGATGATTCACCCATTCTCTGATGGCAATGGAAGAATGGCTCGATGCCTACAAACTCTTGTCATCTCCCAAAAAGGAGTTTGTGACCCCACGTTTTCTTCTATCGAAGAATACCTAGGCCGGAATACCCAAGACTACTACGCGGTGCTCGGAGAAGTGGGACAAGGAAAGTGGAATCCACAAAACGATGCTAGGCCGTGGATACGGTTAAACCTAACAGCACACTATCGGCAAGCTGGCACTGCGCTAAGACGTGCTCGGTTGATTTCAAAGCTCTGGGAGGAACTAGAGCGGGAAATACGGAAACACCGCTTGTCAGACCGAACGATCTTCGCGCTATCGGATGCAGCAATGGGGTATCGCATTCGCAGTTCGCACTACAGGCGCATTGCCGATGTCAGCGGCGTAGTAGCGAGCCGCGATCTACGGGCAATAGTGAATGCAGGACTATTGCTTGCAAAGGGCGAGCGCCGAGGAAGGCTCTATGTAGCCACAGAGTACTTGAGATTATTGGCGCAAAAAATAAGGGAGACGGAGCCGAAGGACATTGGAGACCCATTTGTCAGTGGCGTTATGTTGATCGCGTAGATTCCCGAAGAATACGAGATCCAATCTGTTTCACCTCAGCTTTCGACGCGGTCTTCCTTTTGGACGGCATCTTCTTTTCTTCGCCATGCCTGCATAGTAGCACTTGGTCACAACAGTCATTTGCGCGTTACTGCGTTACAATTTCAAACGGACCCACTACCCGACATTTCCGTGGCTCGTTTCAAGTTCCACGTCCTGCTATTCTTTCCTCAGGGGGCCGTATGCAGACTGGATCCGTGAAGTGGATTGGCGAGCAGAAATTCGTAGCCATCGGCCCGTCCGGACACGCTATAACCATTGATTCCGACCGCGTGTCGAACAACGCGCCCGGCCCAATGGAGCTTGTGCTATTGGCTCTTGGCGCTTGCACCGCAACCGACGTGGTCCTCATCCTCGAAAAGAAACGGCAGAAACTCCAATCCCTGGAAGTGATTTGCTCGGGCGAACGTGCCGCGGAGCCGCCCACCGTCTGGACCAAGCTGGAATTGCTCTATCGTCTTCGCGGTCAACTCGACGACGCGGCGGTCAAGCGCGCCATCCAGCTTAGCGAAGACAAGTATTGCTCCGTCTCCGCCATGCTTCGGAAGACAGCCACGCTTTCGTGGCGCTATGAAATTCTCCCGCCGGCCCCGTAGTGGCCACGGCGAAGCGTTCGTGGAACATTTCCACTGCTGCGCCGAAATCGCCAACATCTATACCACTTTGCACTTGCGCAGAGGAACAGTAGAGGTTATATAAAGGCCGCCTGGGTGGGGCAAGTCATCCGCGATTCTATCCTTGGGATTATTTTTGTTTTCGCCGCGGTAACGTCTGTCTCCGCGCAGACTCCGGCGGTGCCGCCTCCCAATGCGGCCAAGATTCCGTTGTCCAAAATCCCCCGCGTGCATCGCGCGCCCAAACTGGAAGAATTTCTGGAGAACCGCCCGCGCGAAGCGGAATTGACGGTCACCGATTTCCGCCAGAACTCTCCCGGCGACGGCACGCCCGCCACAGAGCCGACCACCGCTTACCTCTCCTACGACGACAAGAATCTTTATGCTGTCTTCGTTTGCCGCGATGAAGCGGGCGAGGTTCGCGCGCATCTTTCCAAGCGCGAGGATTCCGATCAGGACGACGGCGTGGGCCTGCTCCTGGATACCTATCGCGACTTTCACCGCGCCTATTATTTTTTCTCGAATCCCCTCGGCGTGCAGACGGACGCCATCTACACCGAAGGACAAGGCTATGACTTCAGCTTCGACACCCTGTGGGACAACGCGGGACGCGTCACCGGCGACGGCTACATTGTCTTCTTTTCGATTCCCTTCAAGAGCCTGCGCTTCTCGAGCGACGCGGCGCAAACCTGGGGCGTGGCGCTCTATCGCGTAATTCTTCGCAAGAGCGAATACGACTACTGGCCGTACGTGACCCAGCGTGTCGAAGGGCTCACGCAGCAATTTGCGCCGGTCGCCGGCTTGGAAAATGTGTCGCCGGGGCGCAACATCCAGCTCATTCCTTATGGACTGCTTGCCAGCGATCATTTCCTGAATCAGCCAATTCCTGCGAACGGGTCAACTGTTGCCTCACCGCCAAGCTTTACGGATAGATTCGAGCATCGCGCCGGTCTGGATGCCAAATTTGTAGCCAGGGATTCCCTGACGTTCGACGTCACGGTGAATCCCGATTTCAGCCAGGTCGAGTCCGACGACCCGCAGGTCACCGTCAACCAGCGCTTTGCCGTTTTTTTTCCGGAGAAGCGGCCGTTTTTTATCGAGAACGCCGGATTTTTCATGACCCCCATCGATCTTTTTTTCTCGCGCCAGATTGCTGATCCGCAGTTCGGCAGCCGCATGACGGGAAAACTCGGCAAGTGGACGCTGGGCGCCCTAGTCATCGACGACCGGCAACCCGGTTTGGGAGCGACTAGCGGTGCTTATAAAACGCGGGCCGCGGACGGCGTGGTGCGCGTGACGCGCGAGTTTGGCAATCAATCCTATATTGGCGGGTTTTTTTCCAGCCGCGATTTTGCGGACACCAGCAATCGCGTGGCTTCGCTCGACGCGCGCTTGAAATTTTCGAAGAACTGGGTTGTCGATGCCCAGGCCGTGCACACCTGGACGCGCCAAGATCTCAACGCGGGTCAGAATTGCCTCTCTTTCGCGTCCACTAATCCCACTGTCGGCTCGCAGCAGGGCAATGCGCTGTGGGCGGACGCTTCCTACACCGGCCGGAATTTCAACTTTTCCACCAACTACAACGATTTCTCGCCAAATTTCTGCACCGAGCTGGGTTTCGTCAATCGCATCGACATCCGGCAGAACTACGCGGTCGGCAGTTATCTCTGGCGGCCTAAGGAAGGAAAAATCGTCGATTTCGGCCCGGGATTCAGCGAAACGGTGGACTGGGACCACAACGGCGTGATGCAAGATTGGCAGGCCGTCGCCGTCTTTCAAGTGGAGCTGACCAAGCAGACGACCCTCAGCGTCAGCCGCGGGGAGGCCTACGAACTTTTTAATAATATTGGGTTCCGTAAACACAGCGGATACGTGCTGGCCTCCACCCAGCCATACAAATGGATCTCCTTCTCCGCGCGGTACACCCAGGGAATCGGAGAAAACTTTTTTCCTGCGCCGGGCCTCTTGCCTTTCCTTGGCAATGCCCGGCGCGTCAACTTTGGCTTTTCCCTCCGCCCCTCCTCGCGTTTCCGCTTGGATGAAACCTTCATCTACTCGAAGTTGGGAACACGCGCGGGCAGCACGCCGCAGGGCTCCACGCCGGGGCACAACGTCTTCAACAATTACCTGAACCGCACCAAGCTTAACTACCAATTCACGAAAGAATTTTCACTGCGGCTTATTCTGGATTACAACGCCACGATTGCCAATACGCAACTGTTCGATTTACAAAGAAGTCTTGGCGGCTCCGACGCCATGAACGGGCCTTTCGCGCCGACCAAGTTGTTCACTACTGATGTGCTCTTCACGTACCTGCTGCATCCCGGGACGGCCGTGTATCTTGGCTACAACAATGGTTATAGCGACCTTACCTTGCATCCCGGGGCGCCGCCTTTTGTCACCGCTCAGGGCGCCCCAAACAATTCCACCAGCCGGCTGTTCTTCGTCAAACTAAGTTACCTCCTCCGTTTCTGATTCGAACCGCGGATACTGGTGTCCTTTGCAAACGACACGACTACCTGACCGCGCTGCGCCTTGTATCCGTATGGCGCAATCGCATAAAATTCAAGTTCTTTTGTTCCCGGAGCAATTTGCAAGGAGCCTCATGTCCCACCGCCTCGCGGCAAAAATCACGGGTGTAGCCGGCTACGTCCCGCCCAAGGTGATGACCAACGCGGACCTCGAAAAAATCGTCGAAACCAACGACGAATGGATCCGCACGCGCACCGGCATCCGCGAGCGCCACATCGTGGAGGACGGCATGGCCACCTCGCACATGGCCACGGAAGCGGCCAAGGCCGTGCTGGCGCAAACCAAGACGGATCCGGCGGACATCGATTTGATCGTGCTCGCCAGCGTTACTCCGGACATGTTTTTTCCCGCCACCGCCTGCCTGGTGCAGGAGCGCATCGGCGCGAAGAAAGCCTGGGGTTTCGATCTTTCCGCCGCGTGCTCTGGTTTCGCCTACGCGCTGACCGTCGGGGCGCAGTTCGTTGCCGCGGGAACGCATCAGAAAGTCCTGGTCATCGGCAGCGATACCATGACTTCCGTTTTGGACTACCAAGATCGCGCTACCTGTGTGCTCTTCGGCGATGGGGCCGGGGCCGTCTTGCTCGAGGCGGCCGCCCCCAACGAAGGAATCCTCGATTTCCAGCACGACGTGGACGGTGCAGGGGGATCTTTTCTGTACATGCCCGGTGGCGGATCGCTGCATCCCTCCAGCCGGGAAACGGTTGAGAAGCGCATGCACTACGTTCACCAGGAAGGGTCGCAGGTGTTCAAGTACGCCGTGCGGCGGATGACCGAGATGGCTGCGCATCTACTGGAAAAAAATGGCTTTACCAAAGACGATCTGAAGCTCCTGGTTCCCCACCAGGCCAACCTGCGCATCATTCGCGCGACCCAGGAGCGCCTGGGCATTGAAGATTCCAAGGTCATGGTGAACATCGACCGCTACGGCAACACCACCGCCGCGACCATTCCCCTGGGGCTGCGCGATGCGGTAGACCAGGGCCGCTTGAAAAAGGGCGACCTGGTGCTGATCGTTACCGTGGGCGCCGGCTACACCACCGGCGGCGTCCTCCTCCGGTGGGCCTACTGAACCACGTACCGAGATTCGTAGCCGCTCACAATTTCCAAAGAAAAAACCGCCCCGGTATAACCCGGGGCGGTTCCTCAATTCTAACGGCTGGAACTTACTGGCTGGCCTTGGTCGAACCTCAGATCGAACTTGCGTTGTCTGAGACCATGAGAACGACCTAGAACGAATACTTGAGCCAGAACTTCATCTGACGGCCGCCGGCAATCGTTTGAGCAAAGTTGCCAAAAGTCGTCAAGGCAGCATCAAAAACGACGTTTTGGCCGCTAGAGTTCGTCACACCCGGTGCGTCCGTGAACAAATTTGGATGATTGAAGGTGTTGAAGAACTCCGCGCGGAACTGCAATTGGTGACGCTCATGCAACTTGAACGTCCGCGCGACGCCAGTATTATAGAACCACTGCCCAGGTCCGATGTAGGTATTGCGGCCCAATGTGCCGTTTGCAGTGGCAGGAATGATGAAATGGAAATTGGAGGCGGGTTGCGGAACGCATGTCGGCGCCCCGCTCAGACAATCCCGGTATGGAAAGATGGTGCCCGGCGTAGCTGTGAATCCAAACTGAAAGCCATCAACTCCCACAGAAGAGAATGGCGCTGCAGGATTGCTCAAGCTTGGGCGGTCATTGCCGCTATGGGCATCCCCGTTGAAGTCGAGGCCATCATGAATGGTCTCCGGGTTACCGGTCTGCGCCGTAAAGGTCCCAGACCAACTCCATCCTCGGGTGATGTAGCTGAGTATGCCCTTGGGCCCATATCCCTCTCCGTGCACATAGGGGACATCCCAAACGTACACTCCCACAAACCGATGGCGACGGTCGAACGCGGAGAGGCCACGGTCCGAACTCTGATTGGTAATGATGATTGGGAAAGTGCTCCCTCCGCTCGTGGTGAAAACGTCGGAGCCATCGTCGATGAGTTTGGAGTAGGTGTAAGCTCCGCGTAGAAGCAGGCCGTGAGAGAACTTCCGGTCAAGGGTGAACTGCCCTGAGTGGTAGATGGAATCGGCGTAGTTGCCGCGGACTACCACGGAGCCAAAGTTTGGATTCATGCGGAGCAGGTTGCCCTGAGCATCGGCTTGATTGATCCCGGGGTTCAGCTCTCGATTGGCATACAAACGTTCACCGCGTGTGCCCACGTAAGCTACTGTCATGATGAAGTTACCGGGCAATTCCCGCTGGATGTCCAGATTCCACTGCTGCGTGAGGGGATTCCGGATGTTGGCGGCGACAGACGTGATGCCGTCCTGCGCGTTGGGCGTCGGGGTAACAGACGCTAGAAGCCCCGTGGCGTTGGCAAGACCACGGCCCACCTTGCCTGCGGTGAACGATCCTCCCGATGCGTTGGGCTCGGAAGAATCGCTGTTGTCGATAATATTTGTGAAGATGCCGTCATAGAAAATACCGTACCCCGCGCGGATAACGCCATTTGCCCCAAATACTCGTCCCCAGAAGTGTGGCGTATAAGCGAAGCCAACCCTGGGGGCAAAATCCTTCTTGTCCCCTTGTTGTGGTGCCGTAACCAGCGCCGGAAAGGTCGCTCCTGCCAGCCCGAAGCTGAATTTCGAGGTATCGATTGCCGGAAAGGGAAGGATGTTCGAAACCGTTCCCCAATATTCGTAGCGAAGGCCGAGATCCACGGTAAAGTTTGGCCTCAGGTGCCACGTATCCTGCGCGTAGGGAGCATAGATGCCAATAAACGGTTGGACCACAGGATTCCCGAATTGGAGGGAAACCGTGCCGCTCGTGCCGGTGAAATTGTCGATGAAATTCGCCAAATCCGTGTACGCGGGCGTTGCTGGGGTCGTGTTAGGGTCCGCCTTGTTGTCGAAGAAGTTGAGCGCTCCGCGAGAATTGAACGGTACTCCGTCATGTACCTGAACGAAGTCAACGTCCCCGCCAAATTTGAACGTGTGGCGCCCAATGGTGTAGCTAAGCGCGTCCTGAAATTGGTAAGACTTGTGGCCGCGGAAATTGGGCGTTCCGGTAGGCACTCCCAGGCCGGCCAGTCCGGACTGCCCGTTGAAGTTGATCGCCGGAGTGTTTGCGAGCGGGCTCGCGAGAGTCGCGGCTGTCTCGCCAAAAGTAAACTCGATGTCGGAATAGGAAAACCGGAATTCGTTCACAGCTTGAGGCGAAAAAGTATGAGTCCAGGCTCCGGTGAACGCTTGCGCGGGACCACCCTGCTGCGTGTCAAACGGTGGCAAGGTACCCGGGTTGTTGAAAAAGTCCGGCGTTAGAGAACTGTCGCCACGCCGAAAGCTGGCAAAAAGAGTGTCTGTCGGCGTTGCGTTCCAGTCCACGCGTACGCGCCATTCTCGGCTCAGCCCGACTTCCGCGCCGCCAGCTCGCTGGAAGAAATTCACTTGAACCGACCCTCGGTCCACGCCATTAGAGCCGGGTATGGGTCCGAGGGCAACCGACTTAAGGCCTGATCCGGGAGTGGCAGGGGCCACCAGCCCGCCGAGAGAATCAAGCAGCAGTTGCACACGGGGATTGGGTAGCAGAGATTTCAACGTGGCGATTCCAGCAGCCGTCGGGATGGTCAACGTCTGCCCCACGGCAGCGGAGAAATCCCGGTCCCACTGCGACGTGCCGAAGACAAAGAGCTTGTTGTGCTTAATCGGCCCGCCGATGTCGAAGCCAAAAGTATTCTCATTGTCCCGCGCAATCTTCGTAACTCCGGCAAACCCCTGTTCCGCAGGAATAGCCGCGAAACTGTTGTTGCGGTTCAGTTCCCAGGCATCGCCGTGGAAGTCGTTGGTTCCCGTCTTGCTGATTTCGTTGGTGACTGAGCCGCCACCGCGTCCGTATTCCGCGCTGTACGAGTTCGTGAGAATGACGACCTCTTGAACGGCTTGCAGGTTTGTGGTTTGAAATGCCTGGCCCGTAATGCCATTGTCATTATTGTCTTGTCCGTCGATCAGGAAGTTGTTGGCGCGGGGCCGCGTGCCATTGACAGTGAACTGCACCCCATTGGTAAATGCAAACTGGTTGGTGCCATCCTGCACACCCGGCTGCGTGAGCACCAGCTCCACCGGGTTCAAGCTATTGATCGGCAGGTTTGTGATCTCTTCCTTAGAAATCTCTCCTCCGAGTGAGCCTGACTCGGTCTGCAATTCCTGTGCGGCAGATGCTTCTACCACGATGGAATTCTTGACGCTGCTCACTTCGAGCGTGCCGCTGGCATTTACAGCCAACGAACCCTTCACCTGCACATTTTGTATCTTCAGTTCATCAAAACCGGCTGCCGTCACTGTGACCGTATAAGTCCCCGGAAGCAGGGACTCAAACCGGTAGCCGCCTGCGGCGTCTGTGATCTCTACGCGAGGCACTTCTCCAAATTGTACGCTGGAGACTTTTACAGTAGCTTTGGGCACTGCCGCGCCGGTCTTGTCGAGGATGGTCCCAACGATCGTCCCGTTGCTCGTTTGCCCGGCCGCGCTTCCTGAAAAGATCGTCGAGGCCCCCACTACCAGCGCAAACACTAAAGTCAAGCAATTGCTAAGCTTCATGAAAATTTCCCCTTTCAAAATTCAACCGTCAGAACCGCTTTTTTTGCTGCGCTTCTTTCTGCCCAAAGGCTCGAGCCATCAGTGCGCATAGACTGAACAATCTCCGACACCCGAGGGAGTGCACGGGACCCTCCATCCCCGTGTTGGGACAACTGCGGACGGAGAATCGACCGTAAGGAATTACAATGGAAGGAGTTATCGAAAACTCAGGGGGTTCGCGCGCGCCAAAATTTCATCTGAACTTCGCAAAAATATGGAGAGTTTAGATTTGCCCATACGAATTCAGGGATTTACAGTCTTGTATTCTGGCAGTTACGCCCGACTCAGCAGTTTCAGACGATCAGATTCAAATGGAAAAGTAAGTTGGCATTTTTCCAAGCGCGGAGAGTTTTTGTTTCACTGTGGGAAAATACCGAATGAATTTCTTTAGCAGGAGCGCAGGGAAGCTGCGAGGTCCAGGTTCGCTTGCAGGCGGCGGCCGACTTGGACGGCGGCGTAGCGGGCGCAGATGGTGAGCTCGCTCTCGCTCCACGCGGCGAATGCGGGAATACTCTTGCCAAGCAAGGCATCGAGGCCCTCAATCACGCGGTAATACACGCGTACCAAACCTAACCCGCCGCGATTAGGATAGAGATCGGGGGTCAAATCGTGCAGGCCGGCCAGGGTCTGGAAATGCTTCGGCAGGAGGCGCCCATTTTCCACTTGGGCGGCAACCAGCACCCGGTCCGAAACCGGCTGTGCCGCAACGCCTGCCAGGACCGCCCGCCAATAGTAGAGGGCGAACTGGGAAAGGGCTACGATGGAGATCGCAAGTAGCATGGCGCTAAACATTCCTCGCCTCTATAAGGGATTCTGGCAGGCAGGAAAATAGAGTCCAATAGCTCCAAAGTACTAGCGCGATGGAACTACAGGGTTTAACCCTTTGGAATCATTCGGTTTACGCGAAGAAATAAGATCGACAGGGAGTGATTTAGCCGAAGGAGCCTCGTCTATCCTCCCTGTTTTCAATGGTTTGTGAAGGAGAATCGAAATGCGAAGGGGCCGTCGCTGGTTTTTGATGTCACTTGCTGTAGTTGTTTTCCCCTTTCTCCAGAGGCAGGCATCCGCCAAACTTGCCGATGAGCGCCCAGCCGACCGGGAAGCAATCCGCGCTGTTCTGAGCGCGCAGCAAGCCGCGTGGAACCGCGGCGACGTAGACGCCTTTCTGGTGGGCTATTGGCGTTCGCCCGAACTGACCTTTTCCGGGAGCAGCGGAGTGGCGCGCGGCTGGGATGCGGTCCTGGCGCGATACAAAAAGAACTACCCCGATCGGGCCGCCATGGGCCAGTTGGATTTTTCAGAGCTAGAGTTGCGATTCGTAGGTCCGGACGCGGCGCTTGTGCTGGGCCGTTGGCACCTGAAGCGGGAGAAAGATGAACTCGGCGGAGTGTTTACGCTGGTGTGGCAGCGTTTCCCGGACGGATGGAAAATTATTCACGACCATACCAGCGCGGTCGCGCCGCCGAAAACCAATCCTTAACTAACTGTGCGCCAGAAGCTGGGCGTCAGAGAATTTCCAGGATTTCCTCGTAGCGCTTGAACGGGGGAATCAAGTACGCGCCAGCGAGCTCGGTGCGTGCCCACGCCAGCATTTTGCGGGCGACTTCGAAGCCGCGATCGCGCGCGGCGGCCCCGGCGGTTTCCATCGATTTCAGCAATGCCTGGGGGATCACGATGCCGGGCACTTCGTTGTTCAAGCGCAGCGCCTGCTTGTAGCTGTTGAGCGGCCAGATGCCGATCAGTACGGGGATGGCGGGTTGACCGCCAAGTTTCTTCAGGAAAGCGTGCCAGTGTTCGGGGTCGAAGAGCGGCTGCGTCATCGCGTAATGCGCGCCGGCTTCAACCTTGGCATGGAAGCGCTCGATTTCGTTGTCGAGGTCGTCGGCAACGGGATTCAGCGCCACACCGATGGCAAAGTTTGTTGCGCCTCCCAGCGTTTTCCCCGCCCAATCGGTGCCCTGATTCAAGCGGTTGAGGACTTTGACGAGGCCCACGGAGTCGACTTCGTAGACGCCGCTGGTTTCCGGGTAGTCGCCGACGGAAGGCGGATCACCCGTGATGGCCAGAACGTTGCGAACTCCGCCGACGGTCCATGCCCCGAGCAATGCGGCTTGCAGGCCAATGATGTTCTGGTCGCGCGTGGTGAGATGCGGAACGGTTTCGACGCCGCGGGCTTCCAGCGCGCCGGCCACAATCAGGGCGTCCATGCCGACGCGAGCCATGGCGCCGCTGTTGATGTCGATGGCGTCTACTTTTTTCGAAGCCATGACTTTGTCGACCTGCTCGTAGATGCGGTCGAGCGAGAGCCCCTTGGGCGGATCGATTTCCACGCAGACGGTGAATTCTTTTTTCTGGAGTCTTTTCCAGAATTTGCTCTCCGGCTCGCGATGGGCGGCCGGCGCAGGTCTTAAGACCGTCTGCACGGACTGCGTGACAGCGTGAGATTTCGCGGGCCGCAGCGATTTCACCGCTTCGGCCATGGCGTGAATGTGCGCCGGCGTGGTGCCGCAGCAGCCGCCAAGAATGCGCACGCCCAGCGCGGCGGCTTCCCGCGCGAAAAGAGCGAAATACTCCGGCGAAGATTTTGGATAAACGATGCGGTCGCCTTCGCGCTTGGGAAAGCCGGCGTTGGGCATGCCGCTGACGCGCAGGCCGTCGACGGCGGCCAGCTCCTGTAAAATGGGCAGCAGCGCCTGCGGTCCAAGCGTGCAGTTCGCGCCGATTACCTGGACGTTTTTGCTTTTCAACTGCGTCGCGGCATCCGTGGGACGCACGTCGCCATAGGTCGTGCCTTCTTCCGCGTAAGTGAGCTGCGCCACGATGGGCAAGCCGGAAAACGACCGAATGGCCTCGATGGCGAGAAGCAATTCCTCGATATAGGAAAACGTTTCGAGGATGTAGAAGTCCACGCCGCGCTCTTCGAGCGCCAGCGCCTGCTCGTGAAATGTATCCTGAATTTCTTCCGGAGCGGGATGGCGCGATTGCACGCCGAGGCCCAGCGGTCCGATGGAGCCGGCAATCAAGACTTCGCGCGACGCGGATTCGCGCGCTTCGCGGGCGATTTTCACGCCGCGGCTGTTGAGCCGCTGGACTTCCTCGGCGAGGCCCAGCGGCGCGAGCTTGAAGCGATTCGCCCCAAACGTATTCGTCTCGATGATGTGCGCGCCCGCTTCGATGTACGCCTGGTGGACGCGGAATACCGCTTCCGGCTCAGTCGAATTCAGTTCGTCAAAGCAGCGCTGCGATCCCACGGCTTCATGCAGCATCGATCCCATCGCCCCATCCGCGATGAGTATCGAGTCTTTCAGCCGCTCGTTGAAATCGTGAATCTTCACGGTTCCTTTATCCCCTCTGTTGATAAGTTGGCACGGGGAATGCGCTCAGCGCTTTTGTTCCATGAGGCTGGCGACGGTGCTCATCAAATCGTATTTCGTGAGGATCTCGAAATGCGCGTTTCCCATGTCCACAAAGACCGCAGGATTCTCGTGGCTGAGGATTTGGGTGATGCGCTCGACGGGCGCGGTCTTCGGCACCTGCGGCATGGGTTTGCTCATTATTTCGCGGACGACCAGCTTGCGCAGATCCTTGCCCTGCAACGCGAGGTTGAGAATCTGGTCTTCGTAAATCGTGCCGATGGGAAGATTTTCCTCGAATACCGGAATCTGCGAAATGTCCTGCTCCTGCATGGTTTTCAGAGCGTGGAAAACGGTCTGATACGGCCGCGCGACGATGAGCTCGCGAACTTTGCCGGCGGCGTGCTTGGCCTTCACGACGTCCGCCGCGATGATGGCGGTGGCCGCGTCGATGTAGCCGCGCTCGTGCATCCACAAATCGTTGTAGACTTTACTGAGGTAGCGCGTGCCGGTGTCCGGCAGCAAGGCGACCACGAAGTCACGCGGCCCCAGGTCCTTTGCGAGGCGCAACGTCCCTGAAATGCAGCCGCCTCCAGAGCCGCCGGTGAAGAGGCCTTCCAGCTTTGCGAGGCGCCGCGCGATGACAAAACATTCCTCGTCATTTACCTGAAGGATGTCGTCGAGGATTTTCAGATTCATGGTCGTGGGGAAAAAATCCTCGCCGATGCCTTCCACGACATACGTTTTGGCCTTGATGGTTTGCCCGGTCTTGACGAAATCGTAGTACAGCGAGCCGTACGGATCGACGCCGACAATCTTGACGCTGGGATTTTTTTCCTTCAGGTACTTACCCACGCCGCTGATGGTGCCGCCGGTGCCCACGCCGCAGACAAAATGCGTGATTTGTCCTTCGCTGTCCTCCCAGATCTCGGGGCCGGTAGTGCGGTAGTGCGCTTCCGGATTCATCTGATTGTCATACTGATTCGGGTAGTAGGAATTGGGAATTTCACGGGCCAGTTTTTTCGCCACGGAATAGTAGCTGCGCGGATCTTGCGGCTCGACGGCTGTCGGGCAGACAATCACTTCGGCACCGAGGGCTTTCAGGAGATCGACTTTTTCCTTGGATTGCTTGTCGGTGGTGGTGAAAACGCACTTGTATCCGCGAACCGCCGCGACCAGCGCCAGCCCCATGCCGGTGTTTCCCGAAGTGCCTTCAATGATCGTGCCGCCGGGCTTGAGCAATCCTTTTTTCTCGGCTTCGTCGACCATGCTGATGCCGATGCGGTCTTTCACAGAGCCGCCCGGATTGGTGAATTCCGCTTTGACGTAGATTTGCGGTTTCAGGCCCTGGTTGATGCGGTTCAGGCGCACCAGTGGGGTGTGACCAACCGCGTCCAGAATGTTGTTACACTTCATCAGTCGTTCCGGTTTCTCCGCCGAATGGCACTGAGTTTAACATCTTCCCGAGTGGTTCCCCTACTTTGCGGCACTCACCATTTTGGTACGTCCAAACCGGCTGAGAGTAGATTATTCTTTCTGTGATTTCGAGGAACGGGAGACCCAGATGACGCGTCAGAATATTTCGAGCGGAGCGCCGTGGGAGCCGATTGTGGGTTACTCGCGGGCGGTGAGGATCGGCAATGTCATCACCGTGTCGGGAACAACGGCGACGGGGCCGGACGGGAAAATCGTGGGTGTGGGCGACTTGCGCGCGCAAACGGTGCAAACGATCAAGAACATCGAGGCGGCGCTTGTCAAGGCCGGCGCGAGCCTAAAGGATGTTGTTCGGACGCGCATCTACGTGACGAACATCGCCGAATGGGAAAAAGTCGGGCGGGCGCATGGAGAATTTTTCGGGGAGATCCGGCCGGCGACAAGCATGGTGGAAGTGAGCAAGCTGATCGCGCCGGAAATGCTGGTGGAGATTGAGGCGGACGCGGTTGTTGAATGAGGTAGAGGAAACAAAGGTGGAAGCGGGGCAGCAGCCATGTCTCCTTAGAAGGTTCGCAATCGGTTGAGGAATTTTCATGGCGTCAGCGTTATACGATTCTTTCATCGCGGATTATTACGACGAGTCGCCGGTCGTCAAGGGACGGCTGCAGGACGTGGGATTTTATCGCGACGTGGCGCGCGACTTCGGCGATCCGGTGCTGGAGCTGGGATGCGGGACGGGGCGCATCACCATGGCGCTGGCGGAGACAGGCAAGCGCATCACCGGGCTGGATCTTTCCGAGCGCATGCTGGAACGCGCGGTGAAGAAACGCGCGGGGCTCCGCGTGGAAGCCCGCGAACGCGTTCACCTGGTGCAGGGCGACATGACGCGTTTCGATCTTGGGGAGAAATTCCGCCTGATCATCATTCCGTTCCGGCCATTTCAGCACCTGCTGGAAGTGCGGCAGCAGATGGATTGCCTGGACTGCGTGCGCAAGCATCTTGCGCCGGGTGGACGGCTGATCCTGGATGTGTTTCAAACGGACGCGGAACGCATACACGATCCGGTGCACATGCGGGAAGAGCTGGTTACCGAGTACAAGACCGCAGACGGCCGGCAGGTACGCATCACCGAGCGAGTGGCGGGTTTCCATCGCGCGGAACAGCGAAACGACGTGGAGATGATTTTTTCCATCAGCCATCCGGGTGGCCGCCAGGAGAGGCTGGTCTTCGCCTGGCCGCTGCGGTACTTCTTCCGCTACGAGGTTGAGCATTTACTGTCAAGATGCGGGTTCCTGGTAGCGGCGGAGTATGGCGACTTTGACCGGACGCCGATCCGGGACGATTCGCCGGAGATGATCTTCGTGGCCGAGGCAGAATAATGTCGGTTCCGAGGCTGGCCTTCCGGCGGGAACGACTTTTTACCACCTGGCGCGGATGCGGTACTTCAGCACCGACGTGCCGTCCTTCGCTACCGGGACGATGAACTGTGCTGCGAACGCTGCTGTCTTGGTGGACTTGTAGGTGGATGAAAGCATCTCCCAATCGCCGCCGATGGGTTCGTTTACCTGCACGCTGACGGGCCCGTCCTTGTGATTGCGCAGAGTGATTTCGAATTCCATTTCCCAGGTGTGGGTGTCGATGCGCTTGTAGTCGGTCTGCTTGTGCTCGGCGACGACATCGAAAGCGTTGCCGATGTGGATGTTCACGAATTCGTCTTTCGGGGTGTGGTCGATGTGGTCTTCGCCGGCAAAGAGGATGCCGCCCTTTGAATCCTTCTGATAAACCCGGACGTTGCCGCCGGGAAGCGGAATGCCGAGGCCGTTCTTCTCTTCATTTCTGAATTTGTAATAGACCATCACCGGATCTTTCAGCGGGGCGCCGGGAGTCTGCTGGTTGCGGTAGTAGTAGCTTTGACCGTTGACCATGAAGATTTTTTCGACAGGAACGCCGCTGCCCTGGAGAAGGCTGATCTGCTTGGTTTCTTTGTCCTCGACGGAAGTCTTACGGCCGAGGGAATAAAGATGGTATTCGCTGAAAGCTTCCTGTTGGAATTGAGGGGCTGGGGCCCTTGCTTTCATGGCCACAGCCACGTCCCCTCCAGCGATTCCTAGCTCGCGGACCCGGTTGAGGTCGCCCGCGACGAGCTGGAGGCGTGCGTTGTGGAAGGCTGTGCCGCTGTTATTGACCACGGTGACCCAACCGTCGAGATCGGCGTTCTTATCATCGCGCGCCACCGTCAGGACGTAATCGGCGTTCCAGGATAAATTGTTCGCGAGGTAAGAAGCCTCGACCTGCTGTTTTTTCGCGCCGGAATTTTCGAGCGACATCAGCAGCGTAGGGCGGTCGTACAAATTCGCCGGAACTTCAGGAAAACGATAGCTTTCGGCAAACATTCCGGTAACGATGTCGTTGCCGATTTTCCACACGGGACCGTTGTTGTCGGAAAGCAGCGCGGCTTTAATTTCTTCGTGCTTGGTGGTGCCGTTTTCCTGAAAAGCGCGCACCAGCGTGACTTCCTTGCCGACGTACTTGTGCAGGAGTTTCGCGGGCTCGAGGAGATCGTATGCGTAGTTTTGCTCGATAACACCGAGTTTTTCCGGGTCGTTCAGCGAACGGAAATGCACGGTCGCGGGATTGATGGTGGCGGCGATATCCATGAATTTAAGGCGAAACACGCCGCTGGGAAGCGCGAGATTGCGGACATCGCGAATGAGCGCGATATTGGAGTTATAGACGGTGACGTTTAGATCGGTCTGGTCGTTCAGGCTGGTGGACTGATCGCCTGCGTTCAAACGGCCTGCATCCTTTTCTTGTCCCGCATAAACTTTGTTGCCGCGGACGGCAGGGTAAAAAATGGCCGCGGTGGCTAGCAGGGCGAGCGAACTCAGTCCGAACCACCGAAATCTCGTGGAATTTCCAGGGATGTTCATCACTTTCTCCTCGATCGAGATTTGCTGTCTCCTTTAGAACGGATGGCGCGGAGTTTCTTGCACTGCGAGAGTCCGAGCAAGGCCGCGTTTAGGGGCTTGGAACAGGCGTCCACGTCAAACCGCCGTCGCTGGTTTGGAAGCTCTTGGTGGCGCGCGTATTCCAAGTGGTGGCGTGCCGTGCATCGGAGGCGCGAACTCCGCCGAGATCTTCGGCAAGCGGCGAGGGTAGGGCCTTCCAATGGGCGCCGCCATCGGTGGTCAAAAGGATGGCGCCCACGCGGCCGACGATCCAGCAGACTTGGTCGGACGGAGCGGAGCCGGTGAGCAAATCGACGAGCACTCCGCTGGTCTGGCGCGACCAGGAGGCTCCTCCATCGCTCGAGAAATCGATGCTGCCCGCACGGCCGGCGCGCCAGAGCACATGCGAACTTGGGGGTGCGATCAAACGCGGATTGGAGACGGCGACTTCTTCCATCATCGAAGTTGCGCCGGCATAGCCTGCTACCGGTTTAGCCGGAGGCGCGGGCACCGCGGAAGCCCGGGCAATTTTCATCTCTTTCTTCGTGTTGACGGCCTGGCCGAGTGGGACGGGACCGCTTATCGCAGGAGAATTGGAATTGACTTGATTCTGCGATTGAAGATTCGCGGTTTGCGCCTGCGTTTGCCCCTCGGCGTTTTCTTGTTTTCCGCCTGAAACGGTTTTGGCATCGCGGTCCATCTGCTCGCGGGTAGAAGAGACATCAGCGGGGCCGCCCTCTGTGTCCTTTCGCAAGCGGCCTTTATCGGCCAGCATTGGCGCTGGCGAAACCTGCGCCAGATCATCCTGTTTCTCGCGCGATTTGGCGGTGTCCAAGGCGCCACTGGCCTTTGCCGCGGCAATTTCATCGGCTGCGGGCTGCGGCTTCGAAAGAGCGGCCTTCGGAGACGAAGAGGCCTCGCGCACCCCGTTCGAAACCGCCGGCGGGGGTGGAGGCGGCGCTTGCTTGGTCGCGATCTGGACGTGGTCCAAACTGGGACGAGGCAGCGGCCGGTTTTCGTGCATCGCAATCCAAACCAGCAGGCCGGCCGCGAGCGCTCCGGCGGGAGCCAGCCATTGCCAGCGCGCGCCCCTCAGCAGAAGAACTCGGCGCGACTTTTTGCGTGGTGTCGTTTCTGCGCGCCGCCGGTACTGGCTGGAAGCCGCCGCCTTGGAGAATGCTTCCAGGTTTCGCGCGGCCATCATTGGCTCGAGTTCCTTCACGACTGCTTCCTCTTTTTCAAAGGCTTGCAGCGGAATTTCGTCGGTGGCTTCCAGTTGCGCGAGAATAGTCTGGCAGTGGGCGCAGCCGACGATATGTTCTTTCCAGGAATTCATTTCCTCCGGAAGCAAAGACCGTTCGTGATAAGCAGCGAGCGTTTCCGGGTCAGCGCAGGCGGCACTTCGCGAAGCGGTGGCTCCGGACATTGGCGCAGCTCCGCCGTCAGGCGCAGCGGAGCGCAGGTGGCGCGCCAGCGCCTTGTCAAAATTGCGATCGCGGTCCTCAGGCGCCATGTGCTTCTCCATCCTTTGAACGAAATTCCGCCGCTTTCTTGCAGGGCGCGGTCACGACGTCCGCTTTCCTGCCGCGGGGCCGGTCGATTTTGGCCGCGGCAGCAATTTTTCCAAATCGATGGGGATGTCGCCGGCGCTGTATTCGAAGCAAAGGGCGATTTCCGCGTCGCTGAGGCCGGGCTGGCCGGCGCCACCGTTGGCTGCCGCCATGCCGTCGCGAAGGAATTCCTCGACGGACTGCCGCAAATCGCGCCGCACGCGTTCCAGATGGCGCGAAACGCTGGATTCGTGCTCGCCGAGCATGCGTCCGATCTCCGCAAGCGTTTTTTCTTCGGCGTAATAGAGGCGGAGCCGCTCCTTTTCCCGGGGCTCAAGGCCCTCGAGGGCGGTGTGCAAGGCGCGAGTGAAGAACGCTGTGTAACGTTCGCGATGAGGATCGTGGGGCTGCACCGATGGTCCGAGCAGTGGCATCGGCCGGCCGTCCCCGGCATCATTCTCGACAAGCTCGTCGAAGCGCCGGCCCGCGCGGATGGCATCAATGTGCCGCTGGGCCAGGACAGCGCGCAGCCAGGTCTTCAGCGAACTGCGTCCATGGAAGTAACGGAAGAGCGAACGTTCCGCGCCCTTGCCGCCGGCTACTCCGTACAAATCCGAAAAAAGGGAATCCGCCAGATCACAAGCTTCCGCGGAGCCCGCGTTGCGGCGAAGTATGGCGGCCGCGGCCGCGCGCAGGTAAACGCGGTAGGTGTTGAAAAAATACTCCCAGGCAGCTTCACACCCTTCGGCACAGGCGGTGGCCAGAGCCAGATCCTCAAGATGCAGCGCGCCGAAATATTCCTGGAGCTTTTGCGGGGTCACGGTTGCGGGAGGCAAGGCTTTCCTCGCGCTGCGTTCGAGCACGGTGGCAAATCGTTCCCGCACAACTCCCCATCGGCCTGCCTGAGACTGGACGTAGAGCTCTTCGAGGAGAGAGGCCTGCCGTTCCAACAAGGGGGAAAGATCCATCGACGGAAGCTCGCTGCCGCGTTTTGGAGCGTTTTCAGTCATTACCTACCGAGCTGGACAGGTAAAGCCTCGACCCACCCCCACCTGCAACCAGGGCTATCCCGCATCTTAGAGCATAAACCCAGCGGGCGGAAACTGGTGTTCAAAACTGGAACAACCTCACCCAGAATTGCGGTATCCTATAGGCTGTTGCGCCCCCAGACTCGCAACTGAAACTGGCTCGCCGGGTTAGAACAGGGTGCGCAATGGTGCGCTCGCGGGAGCATTAGCGACTTCGCGTCGCTAGTACGAAAGTCCTATTAGGGCTCCCTAAGCCTCGTCAGTACTCTCGTACTGCTGGAGCGCACTTCCTATTCTGCAAGCGGACTTGGGAGCGCAGTCGTCCCTAGTCCACTTTTCTTTGCAGGCCGGAAATTTCACGAGGCGGCACGCGGATGACCACGATGATTGCAGATCCACCACGAAAGACGACGATGGGCGTCGGTTTTGAAGCCAACCGCGGCCGTTCTGGCGATCCTCAGGCTTGGAAGAAATCCATTGGCACGAAACCGATAGCTGCACGATTGGCCTTGCTCCCGGAGCCCAAACGACGCTGGGACCGCATCGGGTTGAGCGCCGGCGTACAACTCTCGATCTTCGGTTTCCTGCTCATAATTCCGCTGCTCTTCCCAAACCAGATGAGAACGGCCCTGAACCTTAGGCCTACAGAATTGATGCAGCCGGTCACGTTAGTCCCGGTTGCTCCAGAGCCGCCCCCACCTCCGAAGGTGAAGGCCAAAGTGAAGCCCCCGGAACCAAAGCCAGTGGTGCCTGAACCAGTAAAGCTGAATCCGAGACAGACACACGTTTTTTTAACCGCCAAGGCCGAGCCACCCAAAATAAAGACCTTGGAAGCGAAGCCCGTGGAACTGAATCCGGTGTTTGAGCCGGTGAAAATCGATGCGCCGGTAAAACAGCCCAAACGTCCGAAGGACGACGTGAAGGTCGGCAGTCTTGGTTCGGGCAGCGCCGCGCCGGCGACAGTGGTGGCGCCCGTAAACAAAGTGCAAACCGGTGGCTTCGGAGATCCCAATGGAATCCCCGGCAAGGGCGATCCGAACAAGGCCACCAACGTCAATCGTCTCGGTTCGCCGGCACTGCCGGGTGGACCGGGATACGGGAATGGCACCGGGGGGGACAAAGGAATCCGGGGAACGGTGGCAAGCACCGGCTTCGGCAACGGGATAGCGAATCCTCCGCCGAGCAGCGGCAAGCACGGCGCGCTGCAAAACACCGGCTTCGCGGATCAGACGGTGGCGGCCGCTGAGGCGCCAAAGAAAAAAGCCGCGACCGGCGAAGGCGCCACGACGCCTGTTGACATTTTGGAAAAGCCGCGGCCGGAGTACACCGCGGAAGGGCGTAGGCTGAAAATAGAAGGCGATGTCGTTCTGGAGATGGTATTCCTCGCGAACGGCACCGTACAAGTAAACCGGGTGGTAAGCGGTCTGGGCCATGGGCTCGATGAAGCAGCAACGCGCGCGGCGCAGCAGATCAAGTTCAAGCCGGCGAAACGCGAAGGCCAGGCGGTGGATTTCCCGGCGCGCGTGCGAATTGAATTCCGTTTGGCGTATTGAGGGGAGAGAGAAAATGCGTAAGGTAGCGACAGCTATTTTCGTCCTGATCCTGAGCGGGATGGGCGCTTGGGCCGCCACGGCGGCCGCCTCACCGGCCGATCAGGCGCGGACCATGAGCGACGTCATCGACCGCGTAATCACCAACGAAAACCGTGCCAGCCAGCAGATCAAGCAGTATTCGCCGCTGGTGGAAACGTACATTCAGAACCTCAAGCCGGATAAGGAACTGGGTTACGCGCCCGCGGGCGACAAGTATTTCCTGGGCCGAGCGGACTTCTCAAAGGGCGTCTCGCTGGTTTCCTTGACGAGCACCAACGGGAAGGGGAAGAAGATCTTCGGCTCCATCGGCAATTTCTTCTCGTTCGCGCTGCAATTCGTGCCGGACGGCTTCCTCCAGATGATCTTCATCGACACGAACGGATTCGACAAGCAGCACTACAAGTTTGACTACGTGCGCCGGGAATTTCTCGGCGAAGTGCGCTGCCTGGTGTTTGACGTGACCCCGCAAGAGAAGTCCGGCAAGGGCCGGTTCTTGGGCCGTATATGGGTGGAAGATCAGGACTACAACATTGTGCGCTTTAACGGCGCTTACGGCGGCACCGGGCACACCAGTTGGTATTTTCACTTCGACAGCTGGCGCACTAACGTGCAGCCCGGCACATGGGTACCTTCCTTCGTGTATAGCGAAGAAAAGGACGTGCACTACAATCTGTCGAAAAAGCTGGATTTCAAAGCGCAGACGCGGCTGTGGGGCTATAACCTCGGGCACGCCAACCAGGAACAGGAATTGAGCAAGATCCTGGTGGAGACGCCAGTGCAGGACGACACCAAGACGGCCAACGACCTGACACCCATACAGGCGCAGCGTTCCTGGGACCGCCAGGCGGAAGATAACGTGATCGATCGACTGGAGAGAATTGGGTTGATCGCGCCGAAGGGGGAAGTCGACAAGGTTCTCGAGACAGTGATCAACAACCTGGAAGTCACCAATAACCTGGACGTCGAACCCGAAGTGCGCTGCCGCGTGATGACCACCACGACGCTGGAATCCTACACTGTCGGCCATACCATCGTGCTCAGCCGAGGCTTGATCGACGTGCTTCCCGATGAGGCCAGCCTGGCCACCATGCTGGCGCACGAGCTCGGCCACGTCGTTCTCGGTCACCGGCTCGATTCCACCTATGCTTTCTTCGATCAACTGTTGATAGACGACAAGGATACCTTCCGCCACTTCGGGTTTCAGCGCACTCCCGAGGAGGAGACGGCGGCCAGCGTCAAGGCCATGCAGTTGCTGAACAATTCTCCCTACAAGACGCAGCTCGGCAATGCGGGGCTGTTCCTGACGGCACTCTCGAAACGCGAGAAAGAGATTCCGAACCTGATCAGCGGGCACCTCGGGAACCGCGTTCCGGTCATCGGCGACCTCAGGTCGGCGGCGGCAGCTGATCCGAAGCAAAACCCGCAGATGATCGCGGCGCTGCCGATCGGCGGGCGTGTGAAGCTGGATCCGTGGAACGACAAGCTGGATCTGCTGAAGAGTAAGCCGGTGGGCACGGTGGCGGAACGGGAGAAGATGCCGTTCGAAGTCACACCGTTCATGCCATACCTGACGCGCTACGGCGCCGATGCCGCGAAACCCATTGCGGCCAGCGTGGCTTCGCCGGCCGACCTGAAACCAGGCGAATCCGCGCCCGGCAAGCCGTAGTCAGCAAATTTAACCGTTGCGAATAATTTCGGCCTGGGGAAAAGATGTCTTCTCCGGGCCGTTTTCCTTTTCAGGGTGGCTTCTATTTCCCTGGGGGAAGTTCTTTAACGCGGCGACGAGAGCTCTTTGATCAGCTTGTAATTGAATTCCACGCCGTCGTAAAAATCCTGGACGCCGACGCGCTCGTCTTTTCCATGCTCTCGATTGTCGTTCTTGTCAAAAAACATGCAAGAGATTCCGTAGGTCGGTATGCCCGCGATGCGCGTGTACTTGCCATCGGTGGCGCCGGTGGACATGGTGGCGACGAGAGGAACACCCGGCCAGGTGAGTTTCAAAACTTTCTCGAGGGCCTGGGTCACTTCCGGGAGCAGCGGCGACGGCGGCACGGGCACGACGGGCACCACCTTGCCGTCCGGAGTGAGCTGCGGAACGACGGTGATCTTGACTTTCGGATCGTTGGCCACACGCTCGAGCGTCTTGTGAACTTCCTCGGGGTCTTCCCCTGGAAAAATCCGGCAGTTGATGTTGGCGCGGGCGGTTTGTGGAAGCGCGTTTGGCGCATGACCGCCGGAGAGCATGGTGGCGACGCAGGTGGTGTGCAAAAGAGAATTGTAATACGGCACAGCCGAGAGCCGTTGTGCCGCCGAAGAAAATTGCGTGGGGTCGGCATCCGGCGGCTGTTTGGCCACGATTTTCATGTCCGCCGACAACTGTCCGCCGTTCATCGCGGCGTTCTGCGCGAAGTAGCTGCGGGTAATTTCGTTGATGTTCAGGGCGAACGAAAACGATTGCAGGCGGGCCAGTGCGCCGGCCAGGTGATAGATGGCGTTGTCCGGGCTGGGGACGGAGCTATGCCCGCCCGGGTTCAGCGATTCGAATTGAAAGTCCACGTAGATTTTTTCGCTGGCTTGAATTCCCGCGAGCAGCCGTTTGTCCTTGTCCTTTTCGAATTCCCCGGCGTCGAGGTTGATGCAGTATTCTGCGTCGACCCAGTCGCGGTGTTCCCGGAGCAGCCAGTCCACGCCGTTGGAAGAGCCGCCTTCTTCATCGGCGGTCAGCGCGAGAATCAGGTCACGGTCCGGCAGGAATCCTTCCTTTTTCAGGCGGATGAAATTCGTGACCAGGATGGCGTCGCCTTCCTTCATGTCTTCGGTGCCGCGGCCGTAGAAGTAGCCGTCTTTCTCGACGAATTCGAAGGGATCGGTGGTCCAGTCCGAACGGAGCGCTTCGACGACGTCGAGATGGCCAATGAACAGGATGGGCTTGCGTTTTCCGGTTCCGCGAAAACGCGCCACGAGATTTTTCTTGCGCTCCTTCGGCCCGGCTATCATGATGTCGACTTCGGGGAAGCCAGCGTCGCGCAGGCGCTTTGCCATCGCTTCGGCAGCCGTCGTTACGTTGCCGACGGAGTCGGTGGTGTTGATCTCGATGAGCTGCTTTAGAATGTCATGTGCCAGTTGCCTCGTTTGGTCCGGACTTTGCGTTCGTCCTCTTGGCGCACAGACAGCGATTAGACAAAAGGACAAGATCCAGCGTATTCCTCTTTGCATTGACTCTCCTTGGAGCTAACGATCACGAGAAAGGCAGTTGGCCCGCGGGTGAAGCCGGCCGCGCTGCCAGTGCGTAACGAAGACAGCGCGACAGATGCGAAGCGGCCCAAAAGAGCAGGATCATGCCCACGCCGCGGTCCAGCACAAGAAAAACGGCGAACGCCAGGAATACCGCCAGCCCGGTTCGCTCAGGCCGCATCAGTGGCACCGGCAGGCGGCTGTTCACAAAGCGGGCCAACTCCCGCGGCCACTTATAAACCCAGTACAAGCCATAGATGGGAATCAGATGGAACCACGCCGCGCGCGCCGGCTTGACGGGATAAGCGCCGGCTGTCACCTGCGCCAAGACGACATGATACTCATAAACGCAAACCAGCCAATATACCAGGCTGATGAAATTCGCCAGAAACAGGTACAAAGGCGGGATCAGCAGCGGCTCTTTGGCGAGTTCGGGATGCAGCGTGACCGCAACTATTTCCGCGATCAGCGTGGCGAAGCCCAATAAATAACCAATCCAGATGCGCGGAAACGTAGGCAACGCCCCGGGTTGCGCCTGTTGCTCTTGGGAATCTCCGCCGGACCAATCCATTCCGCCCCCGATGAGCCTGCCTTTGGAGCGTAACGGCCTTGCCGTTGCCGCGTCAAACCATTTGGGGAACGATCTCGTTGCATTGTTGGTGTGAGTTGCCTCGCCCTGCATGGCTTGCATAGACTGGCAGGGAGTCTACTGCGGAGGAAGAGATGACGTCAGCGAGAAAACGCGCGTCGCAGGTTGTCCTGGGCGCGGTGATATTCATTGCGGGAATCGCAGCCGGCACGGTGCACGCACGCAGCGCGCCGGTACAAAACCGCTTCGGCCAGCCGAAAACGGTGTTGCACGTGGTGGTGTACAAATTCAGGGACAATGTTTCGAATTACGACCGGGAACGCGCCATCAACGGCATCAAGGACATGGCTGGAAAAATTCCCGGCATCAGGAACGTGTGGCTGAAAACCTCGCGCAACCAGATCAAGGATTTCAGCGGCGTTTACGCCATCGAATTCACCAGCGCCGAAGCCGCCGCGGACTACGCGGAGAGCCCGGTTCACGAGGCGTGGTCAAAGGCGTGGCAGGAGCAGCGCGAGAACAGCCTTTCCTTCCAGATTTCGAATCCGTGAGCATTGCGCCGGCTATGGTTGGCTTGTGATTCCGTAGCGCCGGCGAATCAAACGGTCCGCGGCGCGATCGGTCAGCAGCCACTTGGAAATTTTCGCAAATGCCGCCAGCGGGGTCACACCGTAGCGGGCTTTTGGCCGCGGCGCCTCAATGGCTTGCAGCATGATGCGAGCGCAGTCCTCCGGGGTGGTTTTGGACTGTGCCCGAGTGCTCGTCGCGCTTCCCAAATAGGACGCGTAGATTTTGGCGTAGGGTCCGGTCTTAAACCTTTCCTGGTAGTTTTGCGTCAATTGCATCGCGGTCTTCTGAATGTTGGTCATGATGTAGCCGGGTTGAATGAGAATGGTGTGAATGCCGAAGGGATAAAGTTCGTGGCGCAGCGCATTGCTGAGCGCTTCGATGGCATGTTTCGAGGAGCTGTAAGCGCCTTGCGTCGGCGGCGTCACGAAGCCAGAGACTGAACTCATCATCAGGATGCGCCCTTTGCGGCGTTCCCGCATGTGGGGAAGGACGGCTTGTGTCACCCGGAGGACGCCGAAAAAATTTGTTTCAAATTGCCGCCGCCAGTCTTCCATGCTCAGATCTTCGACGGCGCCAACGTAGACAAGCCCCGCGTTGTTGATCAGCACGTCGATCGCGCCGGCCTTCTGATGGACGGAAGCAATGGCATTTTGCACCGAGTTGTCGTCGCACACGTCCATTTCAAGCGATTCAAGAGGAAGCTTCTGCTGGCGCGCGCGAGCATCGAGCTGCGCGCGCTTCTCCGCAGAGCGTCCCGCGGCGAATACGCGGTAGCCGCGCTCGGCGAGTAGCAGCGCCGCGGCCTTTCCCAATCCTTCCGTGGCTCCAGTGATCAAAACCGTCTGCGTTCCGCCCTCTGCGTTCATTCCGCCCCCCTTTTTTTTGCGGAGGTCATCTTATCGCGAATGGGAACTGGCTGCGCCGGTCGTGTCGGCGTCTCGTTTTCGGCACAGGAGGAAGTGGCGAAGCTCTTTGGACTGATGGGGATTGCTAGACTAATGGCATTTCTTACGTTCTAATCGCAGCGCTTGGGTGAGCGTGCATGCCGGCCGAAGAAAACCTCTTCATCCCCGCGCCCGAAAAAAAGTGGCGGCTCGGCTTTTGGAGCCTGATCGCCACGCAGTTCCAGGGCGCGTTCAATGACAATGGCTTGAAATTCTTTGTAATCTTCGTGATCCTGGGCACCAATCCCACGGAGTCGCAAAAGGATTTCCTGGTATTTGTCATTGGGAATCTCTTCGCTCTCCCGTTCCTGTTGTTTTCGATGGCCGGCGGATTCCTGGCCGACCGGTACAGCAAACGCAGCGTCGCGATCGCCACGAAGGTCTTCGAAGTTTGCGCCATGCTTTTCGCCATGTGCGCGTTTTCGCGGGGCGACACCTGCATGGCTTATGCGGTGATTTTCCTGGCAAGCACGCAAGCCGCTTTCTTCGGCCCTTCGAAATACGGTTTGCTCCCCGAGCTCCTGCCGGACAGATTGCTCTCCTGGGGAAACGGCATCCTGGAACTCACGACATTCCTGGCCATTATTGCCGGCGCGGTGATCGGCCCCCTGCTGGCCCAGAACTTTCATGGACGCGAAGCGATCGCCGGCCTGATCTTCGGCGCATGCTCTTTGTTCGGCCTGGCGGCAAGCTTCGGGATTTCGCGCGTGCCTCCGGCCGACCCCGTCAGGAAATTCCGGTTCAATGTTTTCGGCGACCTGAGGAAGCAATTTCAGCTCGTCCGGCCGGACCGAGTGCTGCATCTCGCCATTGCCGGCAATACGTATTTCTGGTTTCTCGGCGCGCTGCTACAGTTTGTGATTGTTTTTTACGGGCGCGAGGTTTTGCACCTCGATGAAACGCGCGGCGGTTATTTGCAAGCCGCTCTTGCCATCGGCATTGGCGTTGGCAGCTATGCCGCCGGCCTTCTTTCCGCTGGAAAGATCGAGTACGGCCTTATTCCCCTTGGGGCCATCGGCATGTCGGCATTTGCATTCGCGATCTCGATGCACGGATTGACTTTTCTTCAAGTGCTGCTGCTTTTGGGGGCACTCGGGTTTGCAGGCGGATTCTTCGTCGTTCCGATCAACGCGCTGATCCAGCACCGTCCCGAGGAAAGCCACAAAGGCAGCGTCATTGCCTTCGCCAACTTTCTTTCCTTCGTCGGGGTGATTGCCGCGTCCGCCATCTACTCCGGCGCGACTCATTATCTGCACACGGGGCTCGCGTCCTTTTTCATTTGGACAGCGGTCATGTCGCTCGGCGCCACGGTGTACGTCATCTATCTGCTTCCTGATTCCCTGTTGCGCCTGCTTCTGTGGTTCGCCACGCACACGCTGTACCGGCTGGACGTCGTAGGCCGGGAAAACGTGCCGGCGCGCGGTGGCGCATTGCTCACGCCCAACCATGTCTCCATGGCGGACGCCGTCCTGCTCATCGCCTCGCTCGATCGGCCAATCCGCTTCATCATGTTCAAGGGCTCTTATGAGCATCCTCTCGTAAAACCTTTCGCCAAGATTATGGGCGTGATTCCCATCGCCTCGGATCAAGGCCCACGCGAATTGATCCATTCCCTGCGACTGGCCACGGACGCGCTGAAGAATGGCGAGGTGGTTTGCATTTTTCCGGAAGGGCAGATGACGCGCATTGGCCAGATGCTGCCCTTCCGCCGCGGCATGGAGCGCATCATCAAGGGCGTCGACGTGCCCATCATTCCCGTGAATCTGGACGGTGTGTGGGGCTCCATCTTCAGCTTTTCTGGTGGCCGTTTTCTATGGAAATTTCCGCGGCAAATTCCCTACCCCGTGCGCGTCACTTTTGGAAAGCCACTGCCCCCGACGGCGTCTGCGCAGGAAGTCCGCCGCGCCGTGCAGGACCTTGGAGCGGAAGGCTTTGCCCGCCGCAAGAAGCGCATGCATACCCTGCCCGAATCATTTATTTATTCGGCTCGGCGGCATCCCTTCCGCTTCGCCATGGCCGATGGGCAGAGGCCGAAGCTGAGTTGGTTTTCGGCGCTGGTGGGAGCTCTCGTGCTTGCACGGCGCTTGAGAAAGCAATGGCATGGCCAGGAAATGGTGGGCATTCTGCTGCCGCCGTCGGTTCCGGGCGCGCTGGTGAATTTCGCCGCCATGTTGCTGGGCAAGGTGCCAGTCAACTTGAACTACACCGTTTCGAATGAAACGCTGGCTTCCTGTGCGCAACAGTGCAACTTGAAAACGATTGTCACCGCGCGGGTTTTTCTGGAAAAGGTGAAAATCCAGCCGCCTGGCGAAACGATTTTCATTGAGGATGTCGCTAAAGAAGCCGGCTTCGCCGCGCGCGCGGCCGCCGCGCTGGGTGCCAGCTTCTTGCCGGCAAAGCTCGTCGCCAAATTCGCGGGTGCGAACAGCGCCGCGTCGCTGGATGATATTGCCACGATTATTTTTTCCAGCGGCTCGACAGGCGACCCCAAGGGCGTCATCCTCACGCACTACAATATTGCTTCGAATGTCGAGCAGCTCAGCCAGGTTTTCATGCTGCACGACAACGATCGCATCATGGGTATCCTGCCTTTTTTTCACTCCTTCGGCTTTACGGGAACACTTTGTCTGCCCGCCGTCACCGGCATCGGCGTCGTTTTCCATCCCAATCCGCTGGATTCGCGCGTCATCGGCGCGCTCGTCAACAAATACGCGGTCACCATGCTGCTTGCGACACCAACTTTTCTGAACGCCTACACGCGCCGCTGCACGCCCGAAGATTTTGGCAGTTTGCGCTTCGTTATGGCCGGCGCGGAAAAATTGCCCGACCGGATTTCGCAAGCATTCGAGGATCATTTCGGTATCCGCCCGCACGAAGGTTACGGCTGCACGGAATGTTCGCCAGCAGTTACAGTGAACACCATCGATTTTCGCGCGGCTTCCTTCCGGCAAGTGGGGGCTAAGCGCGGCAGCATCGGGCATCCCTTGCCGGGAATGACCGTGAAAATCGTGGACCCCGAGACGCTGCAGCCTTTGGGCGTCGATGAGCCGGGCCTGCTACTTGTCCGCGGCCCCAACATCATGCGCGGCTACCTCAACAAGCCGGAGAAAACCGCTGAAGTCCTCCGCGACGGCTGGTACAACACAGGCGACGTCGCGAGGATGGACGAAGACGGCTTCGTTCGCATCACCGACCGCTTAAGCCGCTTCAGCAAAATTGGCGGCGAAATGGTGCCGCACATCAAAGTCGAAGATCTCCTGCAGGATCTCGCCGGGGCCACGGAACAGGTCTTCGTCGTCACTGCGGTGCCCGACGAAAAAAAAGGCGAGCGCCTCGTCGTGCTGCACACGCTGGATGACGCTCAGTTGGAAGAGTCCCTTGAGAAACTGGGAAAGAGTGATTTGCCCGCGCTATGGCGTCCGCGGAAGGACCAGTTCCTGCGCATCGAGAATCTTCCCTATCTCGGCACTGGAAAACTGGATCTGCGCAAAGCGCGTGGACTGGCGCTGGAGCTAATGCAACGGACGCTCCACGAATAACGAGATACTCTCCAGGGGGCATTCCTCGCCGTCCGGTGTCGCCTAAAACATGTTTCCGAAACGGAACGTATCCATTTGCACGCTCACAGGCCGGATTTCGTTGTGCGCCGTTCCCGGGGATGCTACGTTTCCCATACCTGCGGAGGTGGCCATGCTGAATTTTCGCATGCAAGGTTTGCGGCCCGTTTTGTTGGCAGTCATCCTTCTTTTTTCTCTCTCTGTTCTTCAAGCACAGGACAAACCAGCATTCCCCGGCTCTCTCAAGATTGGTTTTCTCATGGATTCCCTGAAAATCGAACGTTGGCAGACGGATCTGGACAAGTTCCAGAGGCGGGCGGGCGAGCTGGGCGCGCAAGTGCTCGTGGAAACGGCCGAGGGCGACGATGAATCGCAGTTGCAGCAGGCCCAGAAACTGCTGTCTTCCGGCGTCAGGGCTCTGGTCCTCGTGCCTCATGATGCGGAGAAGGCCGTGCGCATCGTCACCGCCGCCAAGGCCAGCCAAGTGCCGGTGCTCTGCTACGAGCGCCTGGTCCGCGATCCAGACGTCAGCTTCTTTATCGGCGTCGACGCTTCCGTGGTCGGTCACCTGCAAGCAACATCGCTTACGCAGCTGGCGCCCAAGGGAAACTACGTTCTGATCGGCGGCTCTTCCGCGGACAGCAACGCGAAAATTCTGCATGATGCGCAGTTGGGTGTCCTGCGGCCGCTGGTGGACCGGGGGGACATCAAGATTGTCTCCGACACTTGGACCAAGGACTGGGACCCGTCGGAGGCCTACGCGCACATGTCCGCGGCCATTGCATCGACAAAAGGAGGGATTGCCGCCGTAGTCGCCTCCAATGACGGTACGGCGGGGGGCGCCATCCAGGCACTCGAAGAGCACAAGCTGGCTGGAAAAGTTCTCGTCTCGGGCCAGGACGCTGACCTGGCGGCCATCATTCGCATCCTCGACGGCACTCAGACCATGACCGTTTACAAGCCGCTCGGTTCCCAGGCAACTCTGGCGGCTGAAGCCGCCGTGGCTTTGGCTAAAGGAGAGGGCGTCATGCAGACTGCGGCCATATCGATCGGGAGCAAGAGTATCCCCGCGATTGTCTTGACTCCTGTGGTTGTGACCAAGAGCAACGTCAAACAGACCGTCATCAAGGACGGTTTTCAGAATCTCGAAACGATTCAGAAGAGCTTGCCGAAGGAGAAGTGGCCTCAGTAGGTTGGAATCAGAATGGCGCGGTGCCGGCTATTTCAGGCCCCAGAAAGTCGCATCGGGCTTAACCAACGCGAAACCGGCGTCCCACGCTTCGTGGCTGCGCCAAACCACCTCGGCGTCCGCCTTTCGGCCGGTTTCCGGGTGGATCAGCCGGACACGCTTGTGCAGGGGGACATCGGCTCCCACTACCGCCAAGCAGCCGGAGTGACTTACGTCCACCGTAACGGCGTTCGCGTGTTCTTTCGCTCCGCCTTGCTCCCATTCCACCAGCAGTTTCACACGGGAGATGATGCGTTTGTGGCTTCGAAGCCTTTCCCATCGTGCGAGTACAGCGGCGTCTGTTGAGTTGGGGGCGATGCTTGTGGCCATAGAGAACCTCCCAGTGGAAGTAGGACCGGGGCCTGGGGGAAGACCCATAAAAGTTAATCCGCTGAATTGCTCACGTCAATAGTACTTTTTCGACGGCCCGCCCCCTGTCCCCCCGCCCAGGGGAACCCTCACGGGAAAGCGAAAAGACCCGCTGGCCGCCAAAATGGGGCGAAAAAGATTGCGCGACAGTTTCGAGGTAGTCTAAGGAGCGTTTCGAGGGCAACACCCTGAATCAGGCCCAACCGATGGCAAACCATGGCTGAAAAGACGGTTTATCTCTCGTTGGGATCGAACGTGGGCGACCGGGCAAGGAATTTGCGCGCGGGCGTTGCGGCGCTGGAAACTGCCGGCGTACGCGTGACCCGCGTGTCGTCCTTTTACGAGACCGAGCCACTGGACTTCCTCGATCAGGCGTGGTTCTTGAATTGTGCCGTCGAGGGAGAGACGGACGTTCCGGCACTGGAATTGTTGCGAGCCCTGCGTGGAATCGAATTGCAAATGGGGAGCAAGAAGCTGGTGGCCAAAGGCCCGCGGTTGATCGATATGGACATTCTGCTTTATGGATCCGACACGATGGACACACCCGAATTGCAGGTGCCGCACCCGCGAATGCACCTGCGGCGATTCGTTCTGGTTCCGCTGGCGGAAATCGCGCCGGGAGCGGTGCACCCGACCTTGAAAATGACCATCGCGCAACTGCTTGGACAGACGCCCGATCGCGGCGTCGTGCGACAGACAGAGTAGGGGCACGATAAATCGTGCCCCAGGGCTGTGCCAAGGAATCCGTCAACTGGTGCGATGTAGGAGCAAACGGTGAAGGGTCATGGGTTTTGGTTGCAATGCGTCGAGCTCGATTTGGGCGAGCTGGCCTTCCTTGATTTCGCGCCAGCGGTACACGCCGGGCTCGGTCTCCTGGGTTTCCCGGCCGTTCAATCGGCGCAAGAACTCACTGGCGTTGTCGCGCGACGCGGCTTGGCGGTACGAGGGACGCGTTAGGGCTTCGACCGCATAGCTGCGCAGCAGTTTGCGCCAGTAGTGGTCGAAAAGATCGCCGGAAGCGAAGATGTCGCTCCAAGCAATATCGCCGCCGTAGGCCACAACCACGCCTACAACTCTTTCGTTCTTCAGCCCTGAGGTGGCTTGCACGAACCGGCGCTGCACCTGGTCAACGAAATCGTCGATGGATACTCCAACGGCCTGCGACTCATAAATCTTTTCGTAGGCTTCGGTGCGGCCATTGCCGGCAATGGCCGCTTGAAGATTCCGTGAGGATATTTTAGGGGGCGGAGCAGCCGCACTCCCCTTCGCGTTCGTGCCGCTGCGGACGGAGTCCCAAACTTTAGTTTGCGCTTGGTCAACGGCGGCGCTTTCGCGAACGCTGGGGTGGACGATGGTGTTCGCGGCTGCGAATTGCGCACCGCCGGTCCAGCGACCATGCTCCACGCAGAACACATCAAGCGGGAGCGGCGGGGCGCCCACAGGAACGATGCGGTCCTTGCCGATAACCCGGTCCTGTTTGCCGCCGCTGACCAATTCACCGGCGAGGAGCAACAGCGGGCGCTTACTGCGATTGACCAAAACAAGCTGGTTGACGGACGCCCCGACGCGCTCGGGAGGGCCGAGGTACCGCGGATCTCTGTTGCGGACCATGCCGACCGCACCCTGTTCGCTGATGATGACTTCGCCGGTCGCGAGGCCTTCCTCAAGAGTGAGGAAGGGACTGGTATCCTGGCTGTAAGAACTGACCACAGGGAAGACGGAGATGTTCTCGTACGTGACGGGATCGAGAAGCCGCCAGTCACCCTCAGGCCGAGACGGTGGAGCGGCCGGCGAACTGGGCACTGCACCAACAAAAGCCAGCCCGCCGAGCGCGGTGATACCGAGAAGTCCGCCGATAAGGGCGGCGAGAATCGAGCGTTCCATGAAAGCCTCCTTCGTGTGAACCCCACTCCGGTCAGAGCCAACCAGCGAGGACACGACTCAGGATTAGAACGGGGAGATGCGAGTTTCTTGCAGTGGAGGGAAAGAAAAGAAGCAAAAAAAGGGAGAGCGGTCGAACTTCAGCGGTTGGGATCGCCTAGATTGATGCGGGGCTTGCGCCTGGAATTGGAGGCTTCGTTTTCCTGCTTCTCGTATTCGGCGAGTTCTTCATCGGTGTACGAAAAAGAGTCGCGCGAGGCGAACATGGAATTGGACCGGGCGGCCTGTTTTTTCTTCTTGCGCAGGGCGCCGAATTCGTGGCGGACCTGACGGATGGGACCTTCAATGGCCTTCACTTCGACGAGCAGATCGCTGACTTTTTCGAGAAAATCGTGAAGATGGTAGGGGCGCAGCACGTAGGGGAGGCGCGCCGCTTCCAGTTGGACAACGTATTGGCCGCTGGCTTGTTCCGGTATGAGGAACAACACGCGGACGCGACCGCCATCGGCGGCGGAGACGCTGGCAAGCTCGCGTAGGGTAATGAAGGCAGGACCATCGATACCCGTAAGAGCCACATCGGCGATCACCAGTGACCATTCCCCGGTCTTAAGCTCGGCCAGGAGCATCTGGGAGTCGGGGACGATGCGGACGCGCCATCCCTCGGAGTCCAGAATCTGCTTGACCGCACTCCCACCCGGGGCGTTGTCGTCGAGGACGAGAATGCCGACCTGTTGAATGGCGGGGATAGGACTAGTACTCACAATACTCAGTATAGCACCGGCGGTGCCACAGAGATCTGTGCCGAAGCAAGGGGCTGCGGCTTATATGGCAATGGTGGTCCAGGCCGTGACCGAAGCGCCCGAGGCAAGCCTGCTACGGCCCAACGACGTAGTTGCTGCCGGTGAATAGACGCTGCAAGCCTGTGCCATCCCAAAAGATTCGATAGATGCCTTGACGATGCGCAGAATCGCTCCCAGAGAAAAAAACCTGTAGTCCGTCGCGCGACCACTCCGCCGTGCGGCCCGATTGGTTAGCGGGACAGAGAATCACGCGGCGTTTCGAACGCAGTTCGTAAAGGAAAAAAGTCGCAGCCAAGCCCATGGAGTCGACAGGCGCTCCCGCTGCCGCAGACGAATAGTCAGCGGAAATGAGCAGCAGGTCTGCATTGAGAGGATGCACGCGAATCGTGTCGGAACTCCTGATCTGAAACGTGGATCCGTAAATATCCTTGAGCGCCACCGCTTGTTGCAGATTGTCTTCGCTGAGCCAATAGGCATTTTGCATATCTGTTGCCAGGATGGTGCGATTGTCGATCCAGCCATGAAGAGAATTCGCCGGCTGTGAAGAAAAGAGTGAGGCGGCCTCGGGCATGGAGGCGGTGAAAGACCAGACCTGCCACGATTGATCCAGGGCTTTGAGAAAAGCAATGCGGGAATCATCGGGCGACCAGAAAGCCTGGCGCACCAAACCATGCACCAAATCCAGCGATTGGCCGGTGTCAAAATCGTACAGCACGATGGTGCGGTCGGGACTGGTTTTCGAATCGGACCTCGTGAAGAGAAGTTTCTTGCCATCGTGGGATAGGGCCAATTCGGCGCCGTCCGGTGCGGCAATCTTCTTCGTCTTGCCGCGGCTAAGAACAACGTTGCCCGCGGAATTCAGGTAGGCAACCGCCATGGGGGACTTGAAATTGGTGACGGTGGAAACGGGGATCGGTGGTTTCTTCTTGGCGTCATCTTCTTCTTCCTGGTCAGGCTGATTGTTGATCTTGGGAAAGAGCTCGGCGGCGATGCGGGCGCACCCTTGCAGCGAGCCGATCTGTGCGTGTTCGAGGGCGGCTCGAAAGGGGTATTTTCCTGAGAGCGGCGGTGTGGTGGTTAACGTATCGTTCGTGGCGTCGGTACAGACTTCGCGCGTGAGGTGCAGGGCCACGGCCGCGCCCGTGGCCGTGTCTTTGGCGTGATAGGTCCAGGAATCGGCAGCGGCTTCGTGAGTGACCTCGGAAGGTTCGAGAGGGATTGGGGGATAGCCTGGGCGATCCAACCGTTCCGGGCCTTTCTGGCCGATGCGCAGGCTCCAGTTGGGCGCGTTGCCAAAGGCCAGGATGAGAATGGGGTAGTGGGTGGATTGTGGGGCAGCGGGTCCGGCAGGCAGCTTCTTTGCCGCAGGAGGAGCATTCTGGCCGAAGGAGGACGCCGGCGGGCCAGCAAGAAGCAAGGATGCCACGAGCAGTGCGTGTTTGGACCTCTCAGGCATGGACGCTGCGGCTCTCCCGGGCATTGAGGATAACCCGCCAGAAGCAGGGAGGCAATTGTCTCCGCAAATTCCACGGCGCCGTGGTATCCAGGGAGGTACGGGCAGGAGGTGACGAACGGGACCGCATGCGAATGAAAAGCGAAAATAGTTCTTGACAAAGCGAATAAAAAGCGAAATACTATACCCGCTTCGAGGCGGGCTATGTCTCCAGTTCACTCCCTAACGGCGCCGAGTTTTCCGATTCGGCGCCGCCGCGCTTCACCAACCACTGTAGGACTCTTTCCCGAGTGCCCTGCTGTCACAAGCCCAATAGAAAAGGTTCGTGACCCTGCCCAAGTTGCGGACCAACGCGGCAACGTTTCGAATCGAGCGACGGCGGATTGCCCCCCGCCGTCCACGACCGGGCACGGAACCCAAAACCGTGAGCCAGGTCCGATTCGAAACGATGCCGCGGCGCCCCCGGAACGCGCTCACGCGCGGCTGGTTGGCATTGCCCGCCTCGCGGCATCCTCCCCTCCCGCACCAACGCGAAGAAAATCGGAGGAGCGTCCGGAATACTTTGTGCTGCCGGTGAAGTCCATCCTGAACCGCTGCGATTCGAAACGGGTGCCGTTCGAATGGACAATCAATCCGTACCGGGGCTGCGAGTTTGCCTGCAATTATTGCTACGCGCGGTACACGCACGAATACATGGAACTGGACGGGTCGGAGTTCGAGAAAAAGATATATGTGAAGAAGGATGCGGCGCCGCTGCTGGCGTGGGATGTAGCGCACAAATATTCTTACGCGTCAGAAGCGTCGGGCGGGACGCGGCCGGATCACATTGCCATTGGAACGGCGACGGATCCGTATCAACCGGCGGAGCGGGAATATGGAGTGACGCGCGCATGCCTGGAGGAGTTAGCGAAGAAGGAAGGGCTGAGCGTTTCCATCATCACCAAGTCAAACCAAATCGTGCGGGACATTGATGTGCTGCAGCGGATTGCGGAGCGATCAAACCTGGGGATCGACATTACCATCACGACTTTGCGCGCCGGGCTGACCAAGCTGCTCGAGCCGCGCGCCCCGCGGCCCGATTTGCGTCTGGCGGCGGTGAAGCAGTTGCGCGAAGCGGGGCTTGCTGTAGGCGTGTCGGCTTCGCCACTCATTCCTGGAATCACCGACCGCGAAGGGGACTTGGAAGCGGTGGCAGCGGCGGCGAAGGAAGCGGGTGCGCAGTGGTTCTTTTCGGGCGTGCTGTTCTTGATGCCCTCGTCCGCGAAGCAGTTCTTGCCGTTTGTACGAGAAAAGTTTCCCCGGCTGGCGAAGCAGTATGACGAGTGGTATGCGAAGAATGGATATGCGCCGGAAGAGTACCGAAAAAAGGCTTCGCAGCGGGTGGCGAGGATACGGGAGCAGTTTGGTTTTGCAGCGCGGCCGTGGGTGGAAAACAAGCACACGGCGCCTTGCGCTCAGTTGCGATTGGGCTGGGATACGGCGGCGATAACGCAGCAAGTGGAACAAGCGCAGGCTTGCTCGACGGGATAGACCGCTGGGAAGTCGCACAGCCAGGAGTGGCTGCGCCACAAGAAACCTGCTACGGAACGATGATGCGGGATTCTTCGCGCTTGAGTTCGGGCGCTTGCGGAAACTGGCCACGGAGAAATTCGATGAAGCGGCGGGAGCGTGGGCGGCCGTTGGTGCGCAGCAGACCCATCCGGTAAAGAAAAACCCACAGATAGAAGAGGTCCATGTCCTTGAGGGCGGCGGAGCCTGTGCGTTCGGCTTGCTGCTTCTTGACTTCAGTGATGAAGGCGATCAACGCGGCGTAGAGTTCACGCGGGAGTGGCGCTTCCGGCGGCTTTTCGTAGATGATGCCGGAGCTCAGCGTTTTGTAGGTCTGCGCGAGGGATTGAATAGCAGTGAGCACGTCACCGTCCACGGCGGCAGGCTGGACGGCGCAGAACTTGGCGATCGAGAAAGCAAGCGCGGCCATGAGTTGCTGGTGCGTGTAAACGATATCCTGGGGAATTTTTTCATCAAGCAGCGGAGTGTCCGCGGGCAGGGAGCGCTGGTGCCCGTCTTCGTAGCGGTGGGCGGAAATGAGATACGAGCAGTCGGAAGGGCAATCAATGGTGACTTCCCGCTCCGTGCCGCAGCAAACAGCGCAGATTTTTTCGCCCTTGGCAGGGCAGAAGCGGGCAGGCTTGCGCTTTTCACAAATCGGACAAGACACGAAATCTCCTCGGAACCCGAAGACAATTCAGCAGAATACGCCCCGAGGGTTTAAAAAACAAAAAACCAGCCTGCACCGAAGATTTCGCGAGCATGAGATGACGAAGCGGCGGGATGGCTAAGAGTCCGCCAGCGGGACGCGCACGGTCTCTTTGGCAGTGGAGAGGACAATAGTCGTTCGCGTCTTGGCGACGCCGATGCGATCTTTCAGTTCGCGAGCAAGAAGGCGGTCCAGGTCCCGGGTACCACGGCAACGGACTTTCAAAAGATAGTCGTCGTCCCCAGCGACATGGTGACACTCCGAGACCTCCTCCAGCTTATCGATGGCGCGCAGAAACGCGGAACGATTGCGATGGCCGCCCAGAGTGACGGAGACAAAAGCCACGAGCGGATAGCCAAGCGATTCCGCACCGAGAAGCGGAGCGTAGCCGCGGATCACGCCGGATTGTTCCAGTTTGCGAACGCGATCGGCGGCGGACGGCGCGGAGAGACCAAGATGCTGGCCAAGGTCTGCCCAGGAGGCACGGCCATTTTTCATGAGAAAAGCCAGCGCCTTGCGATCCAAGGAATCCATGTCGTTCTCCCTTCGAAACCATCCTCTTGACACAGAGCATCCTACGAATCACAATACTTTGTCAAGAGGAGGCTATGAAACGCATGCATATTGGCCGGATGACCTTCGGAAGCGAGGATGGCGGTGCGTTCCGCGATGCTTTCGAGCGCGCGTGTTCCCATATTCCTTGCGGGGTGGCGGTGCTGACGGGAGCCGATCCGCAGGAAGGCCTGTTTGGCATGACCCTGAGCAGCCTGGCGTTTGTGTCCGCGGAGCCGCCGCTGGTTTCCGTCAGTATCGATCGGAACTCGAAGAGGGTGGACCATATCCGGCGCAACCGGCGATTCGCCGTGAATCTGTTGCGCGACGGTCAGGGCCCGCTGGCAACGGTGTTCGCGACCGCAGGAGCGGACCGGTTCAAGGACCTGCGTTGGCACACGGAGGAGTGCGGCGCGGCGATTCTGGAAGACACCATGGGAGTTTTGTTCTGCGAATGGCGCAATGAATTCGAGGCGGGCGATCATCGAATTATGATCGGCGAGGTGCATCGTTTGTCGCTTCGCGGCGGAGAGCCGCTGGTGTACTGGCGGAGGGCGTTTCACCGTTTGCGACTGGTATACCCATTCCTGGAGAGCGAAGCGGCGTTGGAGGAGTTCGTGCACCGCTGGGAAACGGGACGATTGACCAAAGCCGAGTGGACACATGGTGCGCACGTGGGAACGGCGGCGTATCACGCGTTCGAGCTTGACGCGGAGGCGCTCTTCGAACGGATGAAAGCGCGAATCATCCATCACAACGAGTGCGTCGGCACCGGAAATACGGAAGACAACGGCTATCACGAGACGCTGACGCGTTTCTGGGCGGGAATGGTGGGAGAATTCGTGCGCAGCGGACGTTTTTCTACACGCTTCGAGGCCGTGAAAAATGCGACGCAACTCTTCGGGGAAGACCGTGACCGACATCGGTTATATTACGGATTCGACGTGGTGAGGGACCGCCGGGCGCGGCGCGAATGGATCAAACCGGATCGTGAGCCGCCGTTGCCGAAAGCGGCGTCTACGCCATGATGGTTTTTTTCTGAAAGCGGCGGGCGCTATGGGGAAAAAAATAGTGCCCCGGGCGCAGAGGTCAGGCGTTCTGTCGGCTGTGCGCGATCTGCGCTCTCCTGATCAAACCGTTCGAGGGCAGGCTGGGATCAGACAATTTTCTGGCGGTCTCATTGCCCGCGACGGGCAGTCTGGACGAATCGAGGAGTCCAAGTTGAACAAGGACGGAAGCCTGGTCCCAGTAGATGTGTTCGTGGGCTAGCTTTCCTTCCCGAAAGTGGACAATGACAACCAAGGCACACTCCACTCGTTTCCCTGTGGGAGCAACGCCGGGAAGCATCCAATCCATCTCCACCGTGTGGGTGAAGCGAAAAATCATCTCGTCTACCAGCCGCTCCGTGCCGATGGTCCGCGAGATCGGCACGATCTCCGTATCCGGGGGCATCCTGGGGATGAAGTGCCGCGAGTAAAATTCGCGCAACTGCTCGCGACCGACTCCGCCGGTCAACACCGGGATGTGGTTCACGTAGGCCTCGGGCACCATCGTGTCGAGGGTGGCATCTGTATCGTGCGTGGTGAACTCCTCGCGGAGATGTTTTTCCCACAGATCGTTGAGTAGCTGCTGGTCGGGCGTCAAGCGGGCGTTTATTGCTTGCTTTTCACTCATCGCGGAATGCCTCTCTGCGTTGGGATTGGACACCTTGCCGGTCCTAAGCGCTTTAGGTTATGTAAGGGCTGTTCAAGACGCTGGCGTCTCCATAGTTGACACACCAAGATCTCGCTCTTGAGTTTGCCGGAGTCAGGCCTCTGTTGGCCACCAGACGAAAGTGGTGGTTACTCGTGCAGGACGACGCTCAAGAGGGAATTGTGGACCTGAAGTCCGCCATTGTAATGGATGAAGCCCAGTTTCCTAAATTTATTCATGAAAAAATTAACGCGAGGCCGGGTTGTGCCAATCATTTCCGCGAGCATCTCCTGGGATACTCCGAGAAGCATCTTTTGCGGCGGGGATTCCTTGCCATAGCGAGCGAGCAACAATAGGGTCCGGGCCAGCCGTTTCTCGCTGGAATTAAAAAGCTGATCGATCAAATCCTCCTCGATTCGGATGTTGCGTGAAAGAATGTAAGTCATGAAGCGGTCGGAGAGCGCGCGTTCCGTGTGAAGCACGCGCAGCATTTCTTTTTTTTCAATGAATAGTATGGCTGTTGGTGTTATCGCGGTGGCCGTCCCCATACAAAACTGCTGACCTGCCAGGCACCCCTCGCCAAAAAAATCGCCGGGTCCCAGAATCGCCACGACAGCCTCTTTGCCGACCTCATTCACAACGGAGAGCTTTACGCCGCCTTCTTGGATGTACTTCACACCGGTGGCGGGATCACCTTGAGCGTAGATCTTTCCCAGCCTTCGATAGCGCACAACTTTTCTCGCCAGGCCGGCTGAATCGAGAAAAGCCTGGGCATTGAAAGCGCTCTTGTTCTTTGGCTTTGTTTTGGGTTTAGTTTTGCGTGAACTCGCGATTGCTTTCATAACTTCACCGCTTGGCAGACATTTTAGCAGAATCAGGCGGCTGTAAACAAATGTTTTCAGTAGTTCGTAATAGTCCACTTTGAATGGGGGCTCAGCGGATAGCGCCTCCAAGCGTGATTATTAGTTATTGAAAGTCTCGCCCTCAAAATTCCTTTTCAACGACTTCACGACTGGACGGGTTCTGGCTTTGGTAAATACAACCGAATAGAAGATCTCTTTCGCTTCAAGGCGAACCTTATATACTTATACTTTTTCAATACGGAATTGGCCACGCGGGGCTTCGCCATTTCCTTCTTGACGCCGGCAAGTGTTGCTTTGCCGGGCTCCTTCTTAGCACCATTCTTAGGCATGTACCCACCATGGTATCGAGGTCGAAGCCATTCATTTCATTTTGGAACAAAGGGGGGCGAGACAGGTCTACCGCCCAGCAATGGCTTGCCTGAACTCTACAGGCAAGATTTTTTGTTGCTTCATCGAGTAAAGTGCCGAATCGGCTTCGCGCAAGAGCTTCTCAATCGTATCTCCGCCTTGTGGATAGACGGCGACACCCGCGCTAACGGAAAGCTTTGGTCCATTGCCGTCATTGGCAACGCTCTCGCAGATGCGTCGTGCCACCAGGTTGGCCTCCTCTACGCTGGTCTCCGGTAAGACAACCGCAAACTCGTCCCCGCCGAAGCGCGCGGGAGTATCAATGCTCCGGCAGCAGGAGCTCAAAACATCGGCCAGCCGGCATAGCGCTTGGCCTCCTACCATATGTCCGTAGCGGTCGTTGATTCGTTTCAATCCGTCCATGTCAAAGAACAATAAGGCAAACTCTCGGCTCGTGCGGCCGCTACGCTTGATTTCCGCGTCAAGCACATCCACGAGATGGCGATAGTTGGCCAGACCGGTCAGTGAATCGCTGGCTGCCTGACGGCGGAGGTGATCCTCCAGCTCTCGCTGCCGAGTGACGTCTTCGGCGATGACTTCGTAGGCTTCCAGCTCGCCCTGCTCGCTGAGCACTTCTCGTCCGCTGAGCCGGACCTTCAGGGTCGTATGGTCCTTCCGCTCCCATTCTACTTCGACTGGATCAACGAGGGCTTCCGCGTCCGATTGACCCAGCAATTGCACTCGTCTGGCAGGATCTTGAAGAATGTCTCGCGCAAGGTCTCGAGCCAGGAGTTCCTCTCTTGAGCCATAGCCGAGCATCTTAATCATCGCCTCGTTCACTTCCAGAAACGTACCGTGTAGACTGCACCGGCAAATTCCGTAGTTTAGATTTCCCGCCAGGGCGCGGTAATGTGCTTCCGATCGCCGCAAATCCTTCTCCGCGCGGTCGCGTTGATCGCGCAACGCTTTCTCATCGAGAGCTTGATGCACGGCCACGGGCAGGTGGCTAATCCTATCCATTTCAATGCAATCGGCGGCACCCTTGAGAATGAACTCCGCCGTGGTTTCGCGTTTCAAGCCGGAAACCAAAAAGATAACCGGGATGTCCTTCTTCATCTCATGAAGAACGTCCAGTGCTTGCGTTTCTTGCCAATTGGGGCTGGGGTGTTCCGCCACCACTAGGTCATAGGGGTCCGAACGGAGCCGTTCGGCGAACTGCTCGGGAGTTAGGACTACATCTGAGCTGACTATGAATCGTACCTTCTTCAGTTCATACAAGCAGTGCTCAACCTCCGCTAGGAAACGATGAACAAACAGGATTCGCACAAGATTTCGTCTCAGCCCAAGTGTGTCGAGGGTCGGGGCTGGTTCCAGCACGGGTTTTAACTTGGGCGACATAACAAGGCGGCCAATCGGCCGGGGTGGCAGTTCCTATCCGCGCTTAACGGCGCCAAACTGCCCCCCGGCTTGCTCACGGTTACCTCACTAAAAGGTTATGAATCCAGGACGGTCCCGTCTGTTCAAAATTAGACAAATCGTACTAGAAGTACCACCATTATAGTATCTGATACGACACAGCAGACGCATAGGCGGGAAACAGTAATGTTCATGTTGTACTGGCGCGCCGAGCAGGGCCCAAAAATACGAACACCCCAGCTTGCACCGGGGTGTTCGGGGCCGCGCCCGAGAATTCCAGCTTCTACTTCAGGGAATCGGGGTCCGAAGTGTTTTTCGGGGACTTCTGATTGAGATAGGCAATCATTTTTTGAGCAGGGGGAGGAACGGCGACCGCGCCCTTGAACACGATGGACTCCGCTTCGACCTTCTTGCCATAGAGGCGCTCGTTGCCGTCGTCATCGGGACGAACCGTCGAGCCTTCCAGGGAGATGCCGGCAAAGAGGCCGCGGTTGCGGGAATAGCTCAAGACCTCCGCCCGCATGGTGACGTCGGTCGAGGCGTTCGCGGTGCGCCCCTTCGGACCTGCTGCCGCCGAGGCATCGGCGCCCAGCTTTACCTTGCTGCTCAAGATGGCGCGAGCGCCACGCGGATTCATGACCAGCAGGACGAAATCCGTAGCTTGACCGCCGATCTGGAAACCCACGCTCCCGCCTTCCAGGGCCATCATCGTCGGAGCGCTCCACGGGCCGGTAAAATGTTCGCCGGAGCGGCAGGTCATCGCCCCGCGGCCGTAGCTCCCGCCCACGATAAAGGCCGCCTTGAGCACGGAAGGATAGACAATGATGCATTCCGCTTTGTTAATAAGATCTTCGGGTATGTTATCTGGAATATCCATCACTTCCTTGATGACCATCCCGCAGTTTTCCAGGCGATCAACTTCCTTCTTGTCTCCGGAAGCCAGGAGCGGGAGGGCCACAAGCAACAACGCCATCTGGGTAGAAATCATGCGCTTGATCACAGTTCACCTCGTCGTAGATTTCTGGGCTAGTGCCATCATAGAGTGCCCGCGGGCTGGGTGCAACCTTGGGCTTTGGAAACGGGCTTGCTACCGGGGTTGGTTCTCTAAATTGGACGCGGCGGCGGCCGAAGGAGTTGCCTTTCGATTATACTTTTGCAGCAAGGCTTAGGCGCGGGAGAAAAATGCGAATCCAGAAAATTCGGCGGCGTATTACGGCGGCAACGGCGGCAAGCGCGGTGTACGTCTTCGCAATGGGCGCGCCACGCCTGGGTGCACAGACGAAAGCAAAGACGGACGCGGCATGCTGCGGCGCAAGGAAACCCGGGGCGGCGGCGAAAAAGGCCACCGCGAAATTCTCATCGCGCGCTGAAACGCTGCTGGCAATTTCACCCGCAAACAAAGGTGAATGGGGCTTGCTGATCGTGGACGCGGAGAGCGGCGAGTCGCTCTACGAGCAGAACGCGGACAAATATTTCGTGCCGGCTTCGAACATGAAGCTGTTCACCACCGCGCTGGCGCTAGCGAAGCTTGGACCGGAGTACCGCTTCCGCACTACCCTCGAAACCCCCGGCGCGATTTCCAGCGAAGGAGTGCTGCGCGGAGATCTCGTGCTCGTGGGGCGCGGCGATCCCAATCTTTCGAACAGGAAATTCCCCTACGAACTGAAGGAGGAATTTGACGGGCCGCAGGAAAAGGCGCTTGCCGATCTTGCCGACGCGGTTGCAGCCAAGGGACTGAAGGAAATTTCCGGGGATGTCATCGGCGACGACAGCTACTTTCCGCGGGAGCGCTATCCGAACGGCTGGGAAATCGACGATATGGTATGGGAGTACGGCGCGGCCATCTCCGCGATCGTCGTGGGCGACAACACCGTGACGCTGACGCTCACGCCTGGCGAACAGCCCGGCAACGCCGTGCAGGCGGCGGTGGCTCCGGCGACGCCGGACTTCCTGGTCGAAAATAACGTGACCACTTCAGCGGCGGACGTGAAACCGGATTTGACGCTCACGCGCGAGCCGGGTTCGAGTCTCGTTGTGGTGAGGGGCAGCTTGCCGGCGAAGAGCGCGCCGCGGAAACTCGTCCTGGCGATCGAGGAACCGGCGCAACATGCCGCGGCGTTATTGAAACGGCTGCTCGAAGACCGTGGAATCAAAGTGGCAGGCGTTGCGAGAGCACGGCACGACCATGCCGAACCTGCCGGCGATCCCGTTGTACTGGCGGAACATGTTTCCGTGCCGCTGGGTGACGCGGTTAAACTGATCAACAAAATCAGCCAGAACCTGCACACGGAAATGCTGTTGCGCACGGTGGCGCGGCAGAACGGACTGTGGGCCGCGCCGGACGAGCTGATGAAAATTCCCGCCGATTTCTATACGTCCGCGGGAATCGCTCCGGGCGACGTCATTCAAGCGGACGCCTCGGGATTGTCCCGGCACGATTTGGTGACGCCACGGGCCATCGTAACAATGCTGAGCTTCGCGCAGAAGCAGCCCTGGTTCACACCATACTATGCTTCGTTGCCGGTGGCGGGAGTCGACGGCACGCTGGAAGACCGCATGAAAAACACACCGGCCGCAGGGCGGATTCACGCAAAGACAGGCTCGGTAGAACATGTACGGACACTTTCCGGTTTCGCGGAGACGGCCGCCGGGCGGCGGCTGATTTTTTCATTGTTGAGCAACAACCAGGGCGGGAAGAGCCACGAAGCTGCGGATGCCTTGACCGGACTGTGCGTGGCGATGCTCGAAGAGTTTAACGTGGTGCCGCCAAAGCCCGCGCCGGAACACAAACATCCGAAGTGAGCTCGAGGAATCGCCGATGGCAAGAGAAATCGTGGTGACGGTGTTTGGGAGTTCGCGGCCGCGCGAAGGAGACGCCGACTACGAAGACGCCCGCATCCTGGGGCGCTCCTTGGCGAAACACGGCTTCTCGGTTTGCAGCGGCGGCTACGCCGGCGTGATGGAAGCGGTGTCGCGTGGCGCGAAAGAAGCCGGCGGCAAAACCGTCGGGGTAACCGCGGACTTTTTCGTAAATGCGAAGCTCAATGCCTGGATTGACGAAGAAGTGCGCATGAAAACCTGGGAAGAGCGGCTCTTTGAACTGATCCGTCGCGCGGACGCTTTCGTGGCGTGCAAAGGCGGGACCGGAACGCTCGTGGAGCTCGCAGTGGTATGGGAAATGCTGAACAAATCGGTGATGCCCGCGAAACCGTTCGCAGTGCTCGGAAATTTCTGGGAGCCCGTGTTGGATCGCGTGCGCGAAGTGGAATTGCGACATCCGGCGCCGTGGGGTGAGGCTAACGGCCGGCTCGTCTACATCGCGGAAACGCCGGGCGACGTGGCCAATCATCTGACCACCAAGTTGAAACGAATCTAACGATGTCGCGAACGGCCCAAGACATATTGGAGTTCGACAAGTTGCGCGAATTGCTGCGGCTGCGGACCACGTGTGCGCCGGGTCGCCGAGCGGTGAATGGGCTGGAGCCGGGAGTCGAGCGCGCGGCGCTGGAATCGGCGTTCGCGCTGATTCGCGAAGCGGGCGAGTGGCTGCGCGTGGGGCGCGAGCTCGGATTTGGGGCCCTGGCCGATCCTCAAGGCTGGCTCGAACGCATCGAGGGCCTGGGTGCGGCCCTGGAGCCCGGCGAATTCCTGGATGCGGCGTCGTTGCTGGAAACGGCGGGATGGCTGCGCCAGCAGTTCCGCGAGGACGCGGCGAAGTTCCCCTTGTTGGCGGCGCGGGCCGCCCTGCTTGGCGATTTTCGAGAAGTACTCGCGGCCATCCGGCGTTGCGTGCTGCCGAACGGCGACATCAGCGACGATGCGTCTGCGGCGCTGCGGCAAATCCGCGCAAGCATCACAGAAACACGCGACACGATCCAGAAAAATCTGAAGCAGATTTTGCGCGCGCGGAATGCGGAAGCGGGCGAAGACTACGTCACGCTACGAAACGACCGCTTCGTGATTCCCGTCCGTGCAGAACATCGCCGGACAATTCCGGGCGTGGTGCACGGTGCCAGCGCGACGGGGCAAACCGTTTTCATGGAGCCGTTTGAAACCGTCGAATCCAACAATCAACTGGTACAACTTGCCGAGGACGAAGCCGCGGAAATCCTGCGAATCTTGCGCGAGCTCACGGAGAAACTGCAAATGATACGCGGGCCGCTGCTGGCGGCAGCGGAGACGATTGCGGAACTCGACGGTGTCTTCGCACGGGCACGATTCGCGCGGGATTTTGACGCGGCGATGCCGGAATTTTCCGCAGCCAACGAATTGCGATTGGAAGGCGCGCGCCATCCGGTGCTAGAGGACAAGCTCCGCAAGGAAAATCGCGCCATTGTTCCGATGACGTTGTCCCTTGGAGGAGAAGAACGCGTGCTGGTGATCAGCGGACCAAACACCGGCGGCAAAACCGTGGCGCTGAAGACGACAGGAATGGCTGCGCTGGCGGCGCAGTCCGGAATTCCAGTGGCCGCGCAGCGCGCCATCCTGCCGCTGTTTGACCGCGTGCTGGTGGACATCGGCGACGAGCAATCGATCGCGGCGGATTTGTCGACCTTTTCCGCGCACATGCTGAACCTGAAGACCATGCTGGAAGCCGCGACGCCGCATTCCCTTGTGCTGGTGGATGAAATGGGCACGGGAACCGCGCCGGAGGAAGGCGCCGCGCTGGCGGTAGCGCTGCTGGACGAATTTCGCGCCAGGAACTGCATCGTGCTGGCAACCACGCATCACGACCGGCTGAAGACGTATGCCTCGACGACGCCGGGCGTGGTGAACGCCGCCGTGGAATTCGACGACGTGAATCTGCGGCCCACGTACCGCTTGATGGTGGGCGTGCCCGGCGGGTCGAGTGGCATCGCTATCGCCAAGCGGTTGGGTCTCGCCGCAAGAATCATTGAACGCGCCAGATCGCTCCTGACTCCGGAATCGCGCGAAGCAGCGGACCTCATCGCTTATCTGCATCGCAGCCGCGATGAGCTGGACCGCATGCAACGGCAGATGACCGCCGAACGGCATGCGCTGGAAGAAGAGCGTGCGAAGCTGCGAACGGAGTGGATCGAGCGGCAGCAGAAACGCATCAAGGAACTGGAAGCCCAGTTCGCGGAGATGCAGAAGCGCTTTGATGAAAACGTCGCGCGCGTTTTGGAAGCGGTGAAGGAACGGGAGCTGCGCGCGCAGATGGAAAAAACGTCGCGGCGAAAGATGCAGGACGCCCGCGGCGAAGCCCGCGAAGAGTTGAATGCCGCGGTGGTGCAGACGATTTCGGAATCGCAAGCCGATCTTGGCGTGCAAGCCGCTTCGATGCAAGCGGTCAGTGCGGACCGCCTGCAGCCGGGCGCGAAAATTCGCGTGCGCGGTCTCAGCAAGCCGGCGATTTTTCGCCGGTTGGATGGCTCTTCCGTGGAGATTGAAGCCGGGCCGCTGCGCATGAAAGTGGCGCTGGATGAAATCACAGGAATCGAGACCACTCAGCAGCCATCCGCTCGCGGTGCCGTAGGGGCGGGGCTTGCCCCGCCCGCTTCCAATGTCACCGTGAAGTCGCAATCCAGCGGAACCGGCGCCTCCGACGAAATCAATGTGATCGGCATGACCGTGGAAGAAGCCACGGACCGCCTGGACAAATTCCTCGATGACGCCTCGCTGGCGAACAAGGCGCGAATCCGGATCATTCACGGGCACGGGACCGGCGCGCTCCGCAAGGGCATTGGCGAATTTCTGGCTTCGCATCCTCTGGTGCAGAAGCATTCGTTTGAGACCGAGGAGCACGGCGGGAAAGCCATCACCATTGTGGAATTGCAGAGATAGGAAATAGAAAGAGCATGGAGAGTTGAATTCCGTTTCGGTGGGGAGGCAACCCACGCTGCTTTGCTATACTCACCGCGTTCTGCAAGCCAATTCACTGCGAGGTGCCTGAATGAAGGTTTTCGAGAATCTGCTATCCCATGCGAAAGCAAGTCAAGAAATCCGGCGATGGCAAGTAGTTATTGCGTTGGCTTTAGCCACCCTGGCCGGGATGGCGATTACGGCGAGCGCGCAGGCGCCGGTGTCGGCGCCCAAGAAGACGATCATTCGCGCGGGCCACGTGCTCAATGTGCGCACGGGAGAGTTGAAAGCGAACCAGGCCATCGTGATTGAAGGCGACAAGATTGCGCAGATCGCTCCGTCCAGCGAAATCAAGGCGGCTGCCGGAGACACCACCATCGACCTGCCGGACGCCACGTTGCTGCCCGGCTTGATTGACATGCACACGCATCTCACGTTCGATTTGAATTCGCTCGGATATCAAGGACTGTCGATTTCAACGGCACGTGAAGCACTGCACGGCGCGAGGAACGCGCGGCGGACGCTCGAAGCAGGTTTTACAACGGTGCGAAACCTGGGCGCGAAAGATTACGCGGACATCGCTCTGCGCGATGCGATCAATGATGGCGACGTCATCGGGCCGCGCGTCGTCGCGTCGGGGCCGGCGATGGGAATTACCGGCGGACATTGCGACGAAAACTTGCTGCCGCCGGCGTTTCACTTTCAGGGCGAGGGAGTAGCGGACGGCGTGGAGGCCGCGCAGCATAGAGTCCGCGAAATCATCAAGTACGGCGCGGACGTAATCAAGATTTGCGCCACCGGCGGCGTGCTCTCGAAGGGCGACGATCCGAACGCCTCGCAATATACTCTGGAGGAGATGAAGGCCATCGTCGCAGACGCGCACCGGCTCGGCCGGCGCGTGGCCGCGCACGCCCACGGCGCCGAAGGCGTGCGCTGGGCTTCGGAGGCCGGCGTCGATTCGGTCGAGCATGGCCACTTGATGGACGATGCGGCCATCGCCACGCTGAAGAAAAACGGAACGTACCTCGTGCCGACGCTTTTTCTTGGCGAATACATGGAAAAAAACATGGATCGCAGCGATGTGCCGGAGTATTCGAAGCAAAAGATGCGCGATGTAATTGCTGCGATGCGCAAGAACACCGGGAAGGCGTTTGCCGCCGGTGTGAAGGTGGCCTTTGGCACGGATGCGGCGGTGTACCCGCACGGACTCAACGCGGGCGAATTCCACGTTTACGTGAGTCTCGGAATGACGCCGCTCGCGGCGATCCAGACTGCGACCATCAACGCTTCCGACTTGCTCGGGCCAAAGTATCTTGTCGGTTCGCTCGAACCCGGCAAGTGGGCTGACGTCGTTGCCGTCGAAGGTGATCCCACGAAAGACGTTACGATACTCGAGCACGTGAAGTTTGTGATGAAGGCTGGCGCAGTCTACAAGAATGACTACGCTAAGCGCTGATTTTCACTAAAGAACGGAATGGCGGAAGCGGGTTCATTTGCGGACAAGGTGAAGCAGCAGGCGGACATCGTTCGCGTTGTCGGCGAATATGTTCGCCTGAAAAAGACCGGCAAGGACTTCAGCGGGCTTTGCCCGTTTCACCAGGAAAAGACTCCGTCGTTCACGGTCTCGCCCATCAAGCAGATTTTCTATTGCTTCGGGTGCGGCAAGGGCGGCGACGTATACAACTTCGTGATGGACATGGAGAAGTGCGAATTTCCCGAGGCCGTGAAGGTGGTCGCGGAGAAATGCGGGATCGCTGTTCCGCGGCAGAAGGAACGCTCGCCGGAGGAGCGGAAAGAAAACCAGCAGCGCTCGGTTCTCGTAGAGGTGCACCGCGAGGCGCAGACTTTTTTCGTGAAGCAGCTCGAAGGGACACTCGAAGGCAAAGCGGCGCGAGCGTATCTCGAGGATCGCGGTCTCGATAAGGATGTCATCTCGCGTTTCGGAATTGGTTACGCGCCGAGCGGCGGCGATTCGTTGCTGCGTCATCTGAAACCAAAATACAACGATAAATTGCTGGTCGATTCGGGACTCGTCTCTCGCGACCAGAGCGCTGGGCGTTTGTTCGACCGCTTCCGGCGACGCATTACGTTTCCTATTTCAAATGAATCGGGAAAGATCGTGGCGTTCGGAGCGCGCGCGCTGGGCGATGACATGCCGAAGTATATGAACTCGCCCGAGACGCCAATCTATTCGAAGAGCAACGTGCTCTATCACATGGACCGCGCCAAGGACGCGCTGCGGCGGCAAGACTTCGCGATCTTGGTCGAAGGATACATGGACGCGATCGCGGTGGCGCGCGCGGGGATCAGCAACGTGGTGGCGACTTGCGGCACGAGCCTCGCCGAGCCGCAGATCAAATTGCTCGGGCGCTTCACGCGGCGCGTCATCGTGAATTACGACCCGGACACGGCTGGACAGGCAGCCACGGAGCGGTCTCTTTCGCTGCTGCTTGAACACGATTTTGAAGTGCGCGTGCTGGCGCTGCCGCCCGTCGGCGACAAAAAGGCCGATCCGGATTTATTCATTCGCGAACGCGGGAAAGACGAATACCTCAAGCTGCTGAAGGAAGCGCCGCCCTACGTTGACTATTTGATTGCGCGCGCGCGCCAGATGGATTTGACGACTGGGGAAGGGAAGCAGCGGGCTCTCAATTTTCTTTTGCCGTATATACAAAAAATTCCCAATGGCATCATGCGTTCGGAATGGGCAACGCGAATCGCGCAACAGCTTCGCATCGATGAGCCGCTGCTGCGCTCGGCGTTGAGCAAAGCGGCGAAAGAGCGGCGCGGCGAAATCACGACGCGTCCGGAATTGATCGGGCGCGCGGCCAAGCCGGTCGAACGAAGATTGATTCGGATGCTGGCGGAGGCGCGAGGCTTCCGCCAAGAGCTTGCCAAGCATTTGCAGGATGCCCACCTGTATCATGGCCTGGAGACGGAGAAAATTTTTGCTGCGCTGGTGATCGCCAGCCTTTCCGGCCAGCCCGTGCAGGCCACCGAAGTGGGCGCCGTGCTGGAAGAGCGCGACCGGAGGCTACTCTTCGAGATTTTGTTCGAGGAGGCCAACGAGCCGAGTTGGGAAGAAGCCATGAGCTGCATCGAAGCGCTGCAGCACCGCCAGGCAGAGCAGGAGCTGGCCGACGTCCAGCGCAGCATCGAGGCGAACCCGGCAGCCCCGGAAATGCGCGGTTTGCTGGAGAAAAAACAAGAATTGATGCGCCGTCTGGCCGCGGCGCGGTGACAGGTTCTGCGCTTTCGCGCCTCGAAACAGGGGTGACATTCAGGGCTACGTGGAAGGCGCCGCTCGCCGGCGCATCAGCCAGACCGAAAGTGCCAGTAGCGCCGCGGGAAGCCAAATCCAGAGGAGTTCGCTCTGAAGAACTTCAAGGCCGCGATGGGTGAAGAATCGCCCCGCGCCGATCGGTGACACGTGGATCGGCCTCAAGGGAAGAAAATAGCGGTGATTGTCGAACGGCGCGAAGAACGCGACTCCCAGGCCGCCGTCTGTCATGGCGTCCAAGAAACCATGGCTCGCGGCAGCGATAAAGAAATACACCCACGTGGAGAGCCTACTGAGGCCGGGCGCTCCTCGCCAAAATCCTAAGAGCAGCGCAGCGCTTGCCAGAAGAGCCGCGAAGAAAAGCGAGTGGGTGAATCCGCGGTGGCCCCAGAAATCGCCGTACCGGATGCCGAATCGGAAGCCAAGCACGTCAATGTCGGGCATTACCGAGCAAATCGCACCCATAACCCATACTCGTTTGGGCGTGTTCGGGCGGTAGAAGCAGACGCCTATGCCGCATGCCGCGACAGTATGAGAGAGCACGGATGCCAAGTCTAACTTGCACCTTCCAATGGGAGTGAGCTTAAACCCCAGCGGGGAAGTCTTCCACAGAAATCCACGAATTAAAACGTTGACGAGACGGGACTTAAGCGTGTAGCGTAATAGGGTTTCGCGGGTAACGGTTTTGCCGTTAAACGCATCTATGTAGGTGTGGTTAGCGGCAGGGGCCGGGCTCCCAAAGTGCGAGAAGCGGGCGGCGCACGGGGCCAGCGGCGGGCAAGCGGCGCGGTGCAGAGTTTTTCAAATCATAATGCGAGCGATCTTCTGGGAAATTTTCCCCGTAGTATGTGCCTGCGCGCAAGTCTGCGCACGCCCTGCGAAGGAAGTTGTTCCCTGTGTGCCGGTTGTTCCTGGCATGGCGGCAAAATAGCGGGAGGAATTTGTGGCAGCAGTAGGCCTTGAAGAAAAATATGATGCGGTACGCCAGCTCATTGCCGTAGGCAAGGAGCGCGGGTACCTGCTCTACGATGAAGTAAACGATTCGCTTCCGGCGGAGGTGCACTCCTCGGAAGAAATCGACGATCTGCTCACCACCTTCGAGAGGAACGGCATCGAGATTTACGAGGACCAGGCCTCGGCGAAAGCCGCGCGCGCGGTGGAAGTATCCACGGAAGCGGGCGACCGCGACGTGGTGGTCAAGGACGACGCGCATTCCGACGAAGGCAGCAGCGACCTGGACCTGACACCGGGTTCGCTGGAAAAAACAAACGATCCCGTGCGCATGTACCTGCGGGAGATGGGCACGGTGCCGCTGCTGACGCGCGAGGGCGAAGTGACCATCGCCAAGCGCATCGAGCGCGGGCAACTGGTGGTGATGAAATCGATTACGCGCTCGCCGATCGTCATCAAGGAATTGATCGCGGTGGGCGACGATTTGCGCAAGGGCGTGCGGTCCATCAAAGAGATCGTGCAGTTCGACGACGAAGAGCTGACCGAAGAAAAAATCGCTAACAAGACCAGGCAGACGCTCAAGTACATCGACAAAATCGCGAAACTGTACGAGACCGCGCTGAAGCAGGCCGAGAAGCTCGAAAAAACGCCGAAATCGAAGAAAAGGCCGTACATCCGCGCGAAGTGGGACGTGGCGCGGACGCGCGTGGAGATTTCCGTCGCCATTCGCGACATCGATTTCAATCCCTTCGAGAAAAAGCGGCTGATCGACAAGATGCGCGGCACGGTCGAGCGGCTACAATCGCTGGAACGCGAAGCTGGGCGGCTGGAGCGCCGCGCGGACGTGGCCAAAGGCGAAGTCGCGGCAGAAGCGCGCAAGGAGCTGCGCACGCGCCGCACCGAGCTGAAAGACATCGAGGAAGCCAGCGAAGTCGGGCTGACGGAACTGAAGCGCACGCTGACGTTCATTCACCGCGGCGAAGCGGAAGCCGAGCAAGCCAAAAAAGAACTGATCGAGGCCAACCTTCGATTGGTTGTTTCCATCGCCAAGAAATACACCAACCGCGGACTGCAGTTCCTGGACTTGATTCAGGAAGGCAACATCGGCCTGATGAAGGCGGTGGACAAGTTCGAGTGGCGCCGCGGCTACAAGTTTTCCACGTATGCAACGTGGTGGATCCGGCAGGCCATCACGCGAGCGATCGCCGACCAAGCGCGCACCATCCGCATTCCGGTGCACATGATCGAGACGATCAACAAACTGGTGCGCACCAGCCGCCAACTCGTGCAAGAACTCGGGCGCGAGCCGACCAGCGAGGAAATCGCCAAGCGCATGGACATTCCGGTGTCCAAGGTACGCAAGATTTTGAAGATCGCGCAGGAGCCGATTTCACTGGAAACGCCGATCGGCGAAGAGGAAGATTCGCATCTGGGCGACTTCATCGAGGACAAGGCCGTGGTTTCGCCGTCCGACGCGGTCATCAATTTGAATTTGAAGGAACAAACGTCTTCCGTGTTGAAGACGCTGACACCGCGCGAGGAAAAAGTCATCAAAATGCGCTTTGGCCTGGACGACGGCAGCGAGCACACGCTCGAGGAGGTCGGCCAGTCCTTCGCCGTCACCCGCGAGCGCATCCGGCAGATCGAAGCCAAAGCGCTGCGCAAACTACGGCACCCCTCGCGTTCGCGCAAGCTGCGAGCCTTCCTAGAAGGCCCCTCGCGCGATTACCTTTAGAAAAACTGAATTGCCCGGACGTGAAAAACGCTTCCGGTTTTTCCGGGGGCGTTTTTATTTATTGTTGAATTGTTTCCCCCGGTCAGTGGCCCTCAGATCTTCCTCGGCACGATCCAATATGCGAGTACCGGCAGGGCGGCAGCTTAGGAGTTGCTACGGGCAAAATCCGAACACCCTTGTTCTCTCCCTGCATTAGAATAGTGTGCGGTCAAGAGCCAAGGATATAAAGATGAAGCAAAAAGTTGCCGCGATTGTACTGCTCGTGCTGCTGGGCGCAGCGGTGTTTGAATACTTCCGCACGGGTCGGCTGGCAAGTGCGCCCACGAAGAATGCCAAGAGACTGTCAGTAGAGGGCGCGCCAGGGCCCATCGTGGATCAAACGTCATTGCTGAGCGGGCAACGGCTGGCAAAGATGCCTACCAGCGCGGAGGAAAAGCCGTTTGCGGAGGAAGCGCTGCGACTTGCGGACAAAGACATGGACCTGCGGTATGCCGCGGCGGAGCGCGAGGCCGAAGAGCATCCCCCGGTGCTGAGCGCCGAGGCAAAAGCGATCGAGGCGCGCCTCAAAATATCTGAAGACGCGCTGGACGCCGACAATGATCTGGTTGACCAGTTAACGGCGGCGGAGGCCAAGGCCGCCGGCGCCAAAAAAGATGCGCTGCACGATCAGCTCGTTCTGGCGACAGCACATCAGGAAGAACACCAAGATGAAGTGGACGATGCCAAAGCAGATTTAGAAAGGGCGGGCGGCGACCCCAAGAGCCGGATTGAAGCAATGATGCAGGAGCACAAAGCCTCCTCACAAGCCACCGATGCCCTGCACGTTACGGTCAGTGCGGCTGCCGACGAGCGCGGATTGATCCACAGGTTCAGCCAGTGGATGGCGTTCCATCAAAAGCAGCTCCTATTGTGGAAAGCAAAACAGGAAGCGGAATCGGCTGCGGTTTCCCTATCGGCGAGGCACAACACGCTGGAAGCCCAAATTAATCGGAAAAATAGCAGCGTACCACCGCCGGACGGACAGGCAAGTTCAAATCAGCAAACGGCAAGAAGCAGGAGTGCAGCGGGTCTGAGCCACGAGGAGTCCACAGCGATGGTGAGGGCCGCCAAGCAGCGGTCGGCCGCCCAAAAGGCATTGGCGTCATTTGATAAACAGACGGACGACCAGAAGCAGCTTGCGGAGAATTATGGAAATTGGATCGCAGCCGTAGCAGCGAAGCAGAGAGCCGTGCTGCATGGGGCGTTGAACGGGATCTGCTTCATCCTCGGGATTCTGCTGATTGGAATCTTTTTCGATAGCTGGCTCGAACGGCTGCTGGGCAAAACGTCGCTCGACCGCCGGCAGGTGGAAACGATGCGCACGCTGACGCGCGTGTCGGTGCAGGTCTTCGCGGTGCTGTTCATTTTGCTGGTGATTTTCGGACCGCCGAGCCAGTTGGGAACAATTCTGGGCCTTGCTGGAGCGGGCCTCACGGTGGCGCTGAAGGATTTCATCGTGGGCTTCCTCGGCTGGTTCGTGCTGATGGGGAAGAACGGAGTGCGGCTCGGCGATTGGGTGGAAATCAACGGGGTCACCGGGGAAGTGGTGGAGCTCGGGATGTTCCACACCGTTTTGTTGGAAACCGGCAACTGGACCGATTCGAGCCACCCGACGGGGCGGCGCGTGACATTTACGAATAGCTACGCGATCGAAGGCCACTACTTCAATTTCTCGACCTCCGGGCAATGGATGTGGGATGAATTGCAGGTGGTGCTTCCCACGGGGCAAGACCCGTATCCCATTATCGACGCTATTCAGAAAAAGGTCGCGGAAGCGACGACGGAAACGGCCAAACAGGCGGAGCAAGAGTGGCAACGCGCCGCGCGCACAAAGGACATGAGCTCGCTCACAGCGGCGCCGGCTATCAACGTAAAGCCGGTCATTGGCGGCGTCGAGATTTCCGTGCGCTACATCACGCGCGCCAACGAACGCTACCAGTTGCGCGCCAAGCTCTACCAGGTGGCCGTGGATCTGCTTGGCCAGAAAGCTGTTCTTCCCGAAGCGGCCCCTGCGTCCACGGCCCCTTCCACCTAAACGAAAGCACCGGCCAACGGGCGGTCACTCCGCACTGCTTCGCGTGCGAAGTTGTTCGGACGTGAGCCCGTATAGGGGCGGTGTTGGCACCCCGAGCATTGCCAGGTAGAGATAAATCTGGCCGCGATGATGGATTTCGTGCTCGACCATCAAGCGCAGCCATTTCCATTTCGTGATGTCCGTGCCGTCCGGCGTTTTGCACTTGCGCTTCAGGTCTTCGTCGCTCAGGTTGGCGAAGATTTCCAGCGATTCCGCGTGCAGCCGCTCCATGAAGGCGATGACGTTTTGGAAGCCGTCGGCCAGCTCTTTGCCGTGGGTTGTGTAACGGCTCGCATGGCCTTGAATCGTCTCGGCCCACATGAAGCGCTCGACCACGGCGATATGCCGCAGCAAATCGCCGAGAGTGAATTTCCCCGGCGCGCAAGCCCAGTCCAGTTTGTCGGGTGGAATGCAGCGCCCCACACGCATGGTGCGCTCGCGCACATTTCCGAAATAGTGCAGGAACGGCTGAATCGTGCGGATTTCCATTTTGGTCTCGCGCCGGAGAATATTCCTTCACCGTCAGCTTATCGCAGGAGCTGCCGCGCGCGGACGGCGGAGACCGTGGCTCCGGTGTAGAGCACGGCCAGCAGCGCGTATGCGATGATCAAGCCCGCTCCTTGCGCTACCCATCCGAGGGAAAAACTCATGAAGAGCTGCACCACGGTGGTCAGAATCGCCATCGCGGATTGCGTGCGCCCCATGAAGTGTCTCGGCACGATGGTCATCAAGGAAGACTGCGCCACCACTCCGCCAAGCGCGCGGCAAAAGCCAAATAGGATTTGCATCATCACGGCGCCCACGAGAAACGCGACGAACGGAGTCGCCAGATGGCCCACTGCGAGTCCGGCGCACGCGGCGACATAGAGCGGCATGCGTAACGCCTGGGGAAGCTGGCTGGCGATGAGTCCTCCCACAATCGCTCCGGTGGCCCAGCCTGCTTCCAGAAAGCCGAGGCCGCGCGGGCCGGCATGCAGAATGTCGTTGGCGAGCGCCACCAGAACAACGTTGGCACTCACCACTCCCGCCATCATGATGGCGTGCGTGATGCCCAGCGCCAGCACCAACGGCTGCTGCTTCAAATAAGCGAAACCCTCCTTCATGTCCGCGTAAACGGCGAGCGAGAGGCCTGCTTCCGCGACTTCCGGAAGTTCTCCCGTTTCGAGCGCTTCGGCGGTCGCTTCCGTGGCTTCGCTATATTCCCGCGGATATTTCTGGCTTTTGCGCGGGGAGACGTATCCGCGACGCACGCGATAGAGGCAGTAAGCCGAGACGAAATAAGTGGCTCCGTCGATGGCCAGAATTCCCTTGATACCGGCGAAGTCGTAAAGGAAGCCAACGAAGGAGCCGGCGATGAGCAAGCCGCTTTGCACGCCCACGAGCACGGCGGCATTCGCGCCGGTGAACTGGCTCGGGGGAATCACTTCCTGCACGAGCGCGTTCACGGTCGCCCAGTACATTGCGGAGCCGACACCGGTAATCAGCGTCATGGCGTAGAGATGCCAGAGCTGCAGATGGCCGTGCCACGCGATGTACGCGGTTGCGAGGACAAAGAAGCCTCTAGCGACGTCGAGCAAGACGCCCAGGTAACGGCGATCGAGGCGGTCGATCAAGACGCCGCCGAGAAACGGAACGAAAAGTCCCGGCAGGGTAACGACGATGACCTGCAGGCTTACTTTTACGGTCGAGTGCGTGGCGGCCAGAATGTACCAGCTCACGCCCGCGAAGTTCATGCCGCTGCCGAAGAGCGAGACGAACATGGCGAGGAAAAAATAGCGGAAGCCGCGCTGCGCCCAGATCAGCTTCCAGTCCACTGTGTTTGCCGTTGTCGTGGCCATTGCCGTAGCAAGAGAGAAACCCAATATTCTAGCGGCTTAGCAGGCACATTGCGAAACGGAGGATTACGGACATTTTCTGTGCGACAGGCCAAATCGGCTGGGCCAGCAGGATGGTTAGCGATCTCGGGAACCTTGGGCGCATTTTAATTTGATTTGACAAATCAAACTAGTGGTTTTAAGATTCGTTCGGAATGGCCAAGAACGCCGTGCGACAGGTGATGGAGCTTTATCCGCGCATCTACTTCGCCTGTCACACGCGGCACGTCCGCGATCCCGAAACTCGCCGGCTCCTGAGCGCGCACCAGGCCAGCATTCTGGATCATCTGGATGAACACGAACCGCTCGCGCTTCTCAATTTGGCCAAGCATATGGGCGTGACTCCCTCGACGATGTCTTTGAACATCGAGAGGCTGGTCCGGCGCGGCTATGTTTCGCGTGAGCGCGCCGCCGAAGATGGCCGGCGGCTCAAGCTGCGCATTACATCGGCGGGCGTGCGCTTGCGCGAAGCAAAGTCGGTTCTCGATCCCGCGCGAGTGCGCGCCTTGCTGGGCCGGCTCACGCACGAGGAGCGGGAGGTGGGAATTCATGGTTTGGAGCTGCTGGCTCGCGCCGGCAGCGAACAAATGGAGGAACAGAGCAAACGAAAGAAGAAAGGACGCGGCCGCCTGCCTTCCTAGCTGGGCAAAAATGATTCTTTTTTACGAGGTGCTGCATGAAATGGATTCTCTCGATTTTTGTCGCGCTCGCCGCAGTTCTGATTCTGATCACGCTCATCGGATATTTGCTTCCAAAGGGGCACACGGTCACGCGGGAAGCCCGCTTCCGCCAACCTCCGGAAGCAATCTGGAGAACCATTACCGACATCGATGCGATGCCCGCCTGGCGGCAAGGACTGAAAAGCGTCAAGCATCTTCCCGGCCAGAACGGGCTGCCGGCTTGGGTCGAGACGCTCGATTCAGGAATCATTCCATTGGAAACGCTTACATCAGAGCCGCCGTCGAAGCTGGTCGTCCGCATTGCGGACCCGAAGTTGCCGTTTGGCGGAACCTGGACGTATGAGATCACGCCGCTGCCGTCGGGCAGCAGTTTGCGCATCCGTGAAGACGGAGAGATCTACAATCCGGTCTTTCGGTTTTTGGCGCGCTTTGTCTTTGGTTATACGGGGACAATCGACATCTATTTGAAATCTCTGGCGAAGAAATTCGGCGAGCAGCCACCGGCGGGGAATTGAGCGATGGGAAACGAAGCGAATTGCAAAGTGCGGTTTGGCAAACAACAGTCGGAAGGGAAAGCCTTGCTCGAAACGAGCGAGATTCTTTTTCGCGGCGATTTCCGGCTGAAGATTCCGTTTTCCACGATTAAAGCGGCGAAAGTTGCGGACGGCGAACTGTGCCTGCAAACGGCGCAGGGGGCCGTCGTTTTCGGCCTCGGCCCTGTCGCCGAAAAATGGCGCGACAAAATACTTCATCCTAAGTCGCGTATCGAAAAACTTGGCGTGAAACCCGAGACTGTAGTCTCCTTGCTCGGCGATTTCGACGCGGAATTTCTTGAGGAACTGGCCAGACTCACCAAGTCCGTGGGCAAAGGCAAGGTTGCCGCCGGTTCGAAATGGATTTTTTTCGCTGCCGATTCGAAAGAAAACCTCAGCGCCGTGCCCAAAGTCTCCAAATCCATGAACGGCGCGGCCGCGCTCTGGATCGTCTATCCCAAAGGTCAAAAACAAATCACCGAAAACGATGTTCTCACCGTCGGTCGCAAGTCCGGTTTGAAGGACGTGAAAGTGGTCGCGTTTTCCTCGACGCATACCGCGCTGAAATTCGTCATCCCGCTCTCCCAGAGATGAGATCTCAAAAGATTTCTCCGCTAGTCCGCGCCAATTTCGAGTTTCACTTTTCCATTTTCATCTTTTCCGTAGCATTCTTTTCTTGCCTGGGACCTTTTCGCCTTCAACTTACGATCGAAGATCCCGACTCGGTCGGGACTGTCAACTTTCCCTTCTTTTACGTTAGAATCCCCCCAACTGAAATATTCCCCGGAGCTCGTGCGTAGTCCCTCTCAGAAGGCAGTACTACGCAAACTTGTGGTGGAGGAGTCCTCGATGGCGACAACCCCTGTTCCCGCGCCGGAGGCGCAAGCTTCAATCAGTCCTTTCGGTCGCGTTATTGGCGTTCTCTTCTCGCCGGGAAAGACTTTTGAAGACATCGTCAGAAAGCCCAATTGGTTGCTTCCTTTTACCATTTCGATAGTTCTGGTCGTTTTAGTTTGCGTTTGTCTGAATCTACGGATGAATTGGCGCGAGTACGTCAGCCAGCAAATCGAGAAGAGTCCGCAGGCTTCACAACTGTCGGCAGAGCAAAAGCAACAAAGGATTGAAGGTGGCGCCAAGTATGCACCGATCTTTACTTACGTTTTCGGTGTCGGCGTTCACGTTGTTATCATTCTGGGAGTCGCCTTGGTGATGTGGGGAGCGTACAGTTTGTTGGGCGGTGCTAGCACTAATTTCAGCACCGCTTTCGGCATCACGTGTCATGCCTTCTTGACGGGCCTGGTCAGCAGTCCGCTTTTTATTCTCATCCTCTTCCTTAAGCCGTTTGGCACGGTTGACCTTGAAAATCCCTTGGCCAGTAACCTGGCGGCTTTCTTGCCCGACGAATCCGCGAAGTGGCTTGTGGCTCTGTGCAAGTCCTTCGACGTTTTCTTGTTTTGGACCCTCATCTTGCTGGCGATGGGCTTTGCAGCGGTGAACCCGAAAAAGCTGAAGGGATCGAAGCCCTATACCATCGCCTTTACAGTTTGGGTGGTTTTCGTGGTATTCCGCATGGGCTGGGCGTTCATCTTCTCCTGATACACTGAGGTGGGACAGGCATTCCTGCCTGTCCTGCATTCGTGTTTAGCCGAAGATGAAATTTTCGTTTGCGATAGCCAAAACCGACGCGACGGGCGCGCGCCGCGGGCGCCTGACCACGCCCCACGGCACGGTCGAGACTCCTTTCTTCATGCCCGTGGGCACGCAAGCCTCCGTCAAGGCCCTTACCCAGGAAGCGCTCGAAGAACTCGGCGCGGAAATCATCCTCGCCAACACCTATCATCTCTACCTTCGCCCCGGCCACGAACTCGTCCGCAAGCTCGGCGGCTTGCACCAGTTCATGTCGTGGCCCCGCGCCATCCTCACCGATTCCGGTGGGTATCAGGTCTTCAGCCTTTCCGAATTGCGAAAAATGACCGACGAGGGCGTGCGCTTCCGTTCGCATCTTGACGGCTCCGAGCATCTCCTCACACCCGAAAAAGCGGCCGAAATTCAGCTCGCGCTCGGATCGGACGTCGCCATGGTCCTCGATGAGTGCATCGAAACGCCCGCGCCCCGCGAGAAAGCGGAAGCCGCGCTCAAGCGCACTACGGAATGGGCAAAGCGCGCGCGCGCGTATTTCCTGGAACAAGCCGCGAACAATGGCGATCTTCCCCAATGGCAATTCGGCATCGTGCAAGGCGCGACATTTGCCGATTTGCGCCGCGAAAGTGCGCGACAACTCCTGGATCTCGATTTTCCCGGATACGCCGTCGGCGGCCTCGCCGTCGGCGAGCCGCATGAAACCACCTGCGAGATGACCGCCGAAGTCACAGCGTTGCTGCCCAAGGACCGCCTGCGCTATCTCATGGGCGTCGGCCGCCCTGAACAAATCGCCGATTACGTCGCCCTCGGCATCGACATGATGGATTGCGTGCTCCCCACCCGCGCCGCGCGCCACGCCTGCCTCTACACCAGCGAAGGCCGCGTGCTCATCAAGAACGCGCGCTACGCCCAGGACCGGCGGCCCATCGACGCAAAATGTGCTTGCTCCGTCTGCCGCCGCTACTCCCGCGCTTACCTTCGTCATCTCTTCGCTGCGGGAGAACTGACCGCCGCGATCCTCGCCACCCACCACAACGTCCACTTTTACCTTGACATAATGCGCCAAATCCGCGAGGCTATCGAGTTTGGGAACCTGGCGAATTTCTCATCTGAGATGCACGCGCGCTATGCTGAAGGACCGGTCTGAACGAGGATGTAGCTCAGGCCGGAATTTATCCCGACCGGGTCGGGAGGCCTGAGGCTTTTGAATCCGAGAGGCGTGCGGGCCATCCGCGGGGCACCAAGACGAATCGAAGGGAAGTCGGTTGAGCAGGAGCGCGGGTGCTGTGCCCGCGGCGCGGTCTTTCTGTCGTTCTTCCTTGAAAAGAACGTCTGGCGCGCCGAACAAAATTTTTCGACCAAGGACTAGCTGAACACACAATGACGGCGGCAATCCTACTACAAGCTTCAGGCGGCGGCTTTGGAGGCTTCCTCATCCCCCTCGGTCTCATGTTCGCCATCATGTATTTCATGGTGATCATGCCGCAGCAGCGCCAGCGCAAGAAAGTGCAGGCCATGCTCGCGGAGCTCAAGGCCGGCGACAAGGTGATCACCAACGGCGGCATCTATGGCACTGTCAACGGTATCGATGGCGATACGATTATTCTCAAAATCTCCAGCGAACCGCAGGTTAAAATTCGTATTTCGCGTGCGGCGATTGCTCAGGTGGAGGCATCGGAAGATGCAAAATAAGCCCACCCTTCGCCCCAATACGCGTCTCACTTTCTGACCATGAACCCCAATCTGAAGTGGAAAGCGCTGTTCATCCTCGCCGTCATTCTGTTCTGTATCTATTTCCTTTTCGGCTACCCGGTGTTCCCCACCTCGGTCGCGCAGATGAAGGACAATTTCGGGAAGCAGATTAAGCTCGGCCTCGACCTCCAGGGCGGCACGCACCTCATCCTCCAGGTCCAGGTCCAGGAAGCCATCGCGCAGGAGACGGACACCACCGTGGACCGCGTTACCACGCTGCTACGCTCGAAAAATATCCATTACGATGAAGTGCGCCGCGTCGACGACACCCACATCCTCGTCCGCAACATCGAGCTGTCGCAAGTCGCGGATTTCCGCGACATTTATAACGCGCAATTCAACAACGTTTGGGACCTGGCGCCCGCTGCCGGCGATCCCTCCGGCTACACGCTCACGCTGCGCCCAAGCGCCATTGCAGCCATCCAGGATCAGACCATGACCCAGTCGCTCGAAACCATCGAGCGCCGCATCAACGCCTTGGGCCTGACGGAACCCACCATCCAGCCCCGTGGCGGCCGCAATGCCAACGAAATTCTCGTGCAGCTCCCCGGCGAAGGCGATCCCTCCCGCGCCAGGGCTGTCATCCAGGCCGGCGGTCAATTGGAATTGAAACTGGTCGAAGATCCCGCTCCCTATGCTTCGCAATCGGAGGCACTCAGCCGCCATGGAGGCGTGCTGCCGCCAGGCACGGAACTCGTTCCCGGCCGCTCGGAAACGCGCAACGCCACCGGTGGAGTCGATACCGGCGAGAGCTGGTACGTGCTTAGCCGCGCCGCTGCGGTCACAGGCCGCGACTTGCGCAGCGCCGTCGAAACTCGCAACACGACGAATCCTGGCATGTGGCAAGTGAACTTCACGCTCTCTCCGGAAGCGGCCCGCCGCTTCGGCCCTTTCACCGAGCAAAACAAAGGCCGCAACATGGCTATTGTTCTGGAGCACCGCGTCTATTCGGCTCCAGTGATTAATGGCCGAATTGATGATTCCGGTTTGATCGAAGGAAACTTTAGCCAGGAAAGCGCCCATGATCTCGCGCTGGTCCTCCGTGCCGGCGCGCTTCCTGCCTCGGTTAAATATCTCGAGGAGCGCACTGTCGGCCCATCGCTCGGCGCCGATTCCATTCGCCACGGCGTGCAAGCCTCTGTCCTCAGCCTTGTCGTCGTGATGCTCTTCATGCTTGTCTATTACCGCCTCTCCGGCGGCAACGCCGTGCTGGCTTTGATTCTGAACCTCTTGATTCTTCTGGCTGTGCTAGGCCTTTTCGGCGCCGTTCTGACGCTCCCCGGAATCGCCGGTGTCATCCTGACCATCGGCATGGGCGTGGATTCCAACGTCCTGGTCTTCGAGCGCATCCGCGAAGAACTGCGCAATGGCAAATCGGCTGCCGCCGCCGTCGATGCCGGCTTCGACAAAGCCTTTCTCACCATCATCGACACCCACGTGACCACCGTGGTTTCGGCCTTTTTCCTCTTCCTGTTTGGAACGGGTCCGATCCGCGGGTTTGCGATCTCTTTGACCATCGGTTTGATCGCCAACGTGTTCACTGCGATCTACGTCTCGAAAACGATTTTCCAGTATCACCTGACCAAGATGGACCGTCAGGCGGAGTTGAGCATTTAGGCCGTACTAGAAGTTCTGGGGCGAGTGTCCCACTCAATTCCAAACGAGTGGGCTGTGGGTTCACGGCGCGGATTCTTCTACCTTTGGTAGCTGGTTTTCGCCGGGAACTTTTCACCACCGTCCAGTGTCTAAGGGAAGGAAGTAAAGGCCGCATGACCGAGCTCTTCAAACAGCCCAACATCGACTGGATGGGCAAAGCCAAGTATTTCTATGCTTTGAGCGGCATTCTTCTCCTCGCTGGGTGGGCCTCCATTTTCTTCGGTAGCGGCATTCGTTACGGGATCGATTTCAAAGGCGGCACCAACGTGGACGTTCGCTTCGCCCAGCCTCCCAACCTTGACAAGCTCCGCAGTGGCCTCGGCGCCCAAGGCATCGCCAACACCGAAATCCAGAGCATCAGCGACATCGCCAATCCCACTTCCAGCGAAGTCGTCATCTTCGTCGAAGGCAAAGGGCAAGACGAGCAAGCCCTCCAGTCCAGCCGGGAGAAAGTGCTGACCGCGCTGAACGCTACCTACGGAGTTTCTTCCTCCAACAAAGACGATTTCAATTCCGCGACGCCTACCTCGCTCGCCAAGCTTCTCACCGACAAGGATCCGCTGTTCCTTTCCGTCAGCGCCGGCGATCGTTACCAGCAATTAGCCAAAAAGCTTCTCGACTACCGCGACAAGAACTCCAACGGCGTGCTCACCAATTTTGATGACCTCTCGAAAGTCGATGGCGCGACCCCGGCGGTCCTCGCCGCTGTAAAGAACAGTTACGCCCTCGGCCCCTTCGCCATCCGCAACGTGGAAATCGTCGGCCCCAAGGTCGGCGCCGAGCTTCGCAAGCAGGCTATTTTCGTTACCCTCTATGCTTTGGGCGGCATGCTGGTATATATTGCCTTTCGATTCGAGTGGGTTTACGGGGCTGCCGCGGTTCTGGCCGTCTTTCACGACGTGCTGATCACCTTGGGGTTTTTCTCGTTGCTGCGTTTCGAGATTTCGCTGACGGTCATCGCGGCTTTGCTCACTTTGGTCGGTTATTCCATGAACGACACGATCGTCATCTTCGATCGCATCCGTGAGAACAACCGCTTGCTGCGCAAGGAATCGTTTGCGGACGTGGTCAACAAGTCCATCAATCAGACTCTCTCGCGAACGATCTTGACTAGCGGCCTGACTTTCCTTACCGTGCTTGTCCTGTTCCTGATGGGCGGCCAGGTGCTTCGAGCTTTCTCCTTTGCCCTGGTGGTAGGGATTGTGGTAGGAACGTACTCCAGTTTTGGTATCGCTGCCCCCCTCGTCGTCGCCTGGAATCGCTGGCGCGGACAGGGCGTGGCCGCAGGCACCGGACCCGCAGCCGGCAACAAAGCCCGCGGTAACGAAAACGTCTCCGGACGTCTTGTTCCCGCCGGGAGGAGGTAGGACCCATGTTTGAAGAAATGGTGATTTCGAGTCCGAACCCGAAGAAGACCAACAAGCCTTGGACGGTCGTCCTCTCCATGGTTTTTCAGGTCACCTTCCTCGGAATACTGATCCTCATTCCCTTGATTTACACCGAGGCTCTTCCCAAGACCATGATGGCCACGATGCTCACCGCGCCCCCGCCTCCTCCACCCCCCCCGCCTCCTCCTGCTGTCGCTCAGGTGGTCCACGTCAAGCCGCAGGCTCATTTGATGGATGCCGGCAAGCTCATGGCTCCGAAAGTCATCCCTAAGGACGTTAAAATTATCAAGGAAGATGCCGAGCCTGACATGTCCGCCGGCATGAGCGGTGGAGTTCCCGGCGGCGTTGCCGGCGGCTCCATGGGCGGCGTGCTGGGTGGTGTTATCGGTGGCATGGGCGGAGCGCCGCCCCCGCCGAAGCCGAAATTGACTGGTCCGCTGCGCGTCGGCGGCAACGTTCAGGCTGCGCGCATCATCAACCGTGTTCAGCCGGTTTATCCGCCGCTGGCCCGCCAGACGCGCATCTCCGGCACCGTGCGTCTGCACGCCATCATCGGCAAGGACGGCACCATTCAGCAGCTCGAAGTCATGAACGGCCACCCCTTGCTGCAACAGGCCGCTCTGGATGCCGTGCGCCAGTGGCGCTATCAACCGACTTTGCTCAATGGCGATCCCGTTGAAGTAGACACCACCATTGACGTGATTTTTTCTCTCAACCAGTAGTACGGGCTGGTGTGCCGGTCGTGGGACAGGCGCGCTACTCCGCGTAGCAATTTCAGCAACACTCTCGTTGATCCCCGGCTTGGCCGGGGATCACTTGAAACTTAAGGAGCAAACGAATGGTAGCCACTTTGTACGTATTTTCCGCCCTTCTGCTGCAGGCGGCCAGCACTTGGGACCTCCGCAGCATGTTGGGCTCGATGAGTAAGTTGGCGTTAGCTGTAGTCGTCATCCTCTTCATCCTTTCCATCTATTCCTTCGGCGTGATGATCGACCGCGCCCTGATGTACAGCGCGGCCCGCAAGCAGTCGCGTGTCTTCGTTCAGCAGGTTGCCGGCGCCCTCAAGGAAGGCAAGCTCGACGAAGCCATCGCCATCGCCGAACGCAACAAGAAGAGCCACATCGCCAAGGTTGTCGCCACTGGCCTTTCCGAGTTTCAATCCGCTTCCCAGCAAGTTTCGGACTCCGACGTCATCGACGCCGCTAAGCGCGGCCTCGAACGCTCCGTCGCCATCGTCCACGCCGAAATGAAGCGCGGCCTCTCGGCCCTCGCCACCATCGGCTCCACCGCCCCCTTCGTCGGACTCTTCGGCACCGTCGTCGGCATCTTGAACGCCTTCAAAGGCATCGAGTCCAACAAGGCTACCGGGCTGTCGGCCGTCGCCGGCGGTATCGCGGAAGCGCTTGTGACCACCGCCTTCGGTTTGCTCGTCGCCGTTCCGGCCGTGTGGGCCTACAACTACTTCACCAATAAAGTCGAAGCCTTCGACGTCGAGATGGACAACTCCTCGATGGAGCTCATCAACTACTTCATCTTGCGCCGCGGCGCCAAGAAGTAACCGGCCATGGCCTACAAGCCACAAGCCGGCGCCCAGATGGCGTCCCCCAACGTCATCCCCATGGCGGACATCATGCTCGTGCTGTTGATCATCTTCATGGTGGTCACCCCCATGTTGCAGAAGACGCACCAGGTGGACTTGGTTCCCACGGAGAACCCCCACGAGATGAAGGACGCGGACAAAGACGACGCTATCGTCGTTGCCGTCAGCCGTGATGGTCACATCTTTCTGGGCAACACGGAGACTGCCAAGGCCGATCTCACCGGTCTGATCAAGGACCGCATCTCCACTCGTCTGGACAAGACCGTTTACGTCAAGAGCGATGCCCGCGCCAAGTACGGCGATGTCGTTGCCATCGTCGACGAGATTCGTTCTGCCGGCGTCGATCAGCTCGGTCTGCTCACCGAGAAGAACCAGAAGGGTCCTTCAGCTCCTCCTCCGCCTCCCGCGGATTGAGGACCGTAGTTTGTTTGTGTTTAGCGCCGTTCGTTTGCTGCTCTTTTGATTTGCCGCGCCGGCTCCCACCCGGCGCGGTTTCATGGCCCGCGGAGCCGCTCTGCCGCCGGCCCACAGGAGACTCGCTATGGGGATGGATGTAGGAGGAGAATCCGGCGGAGCGATGGCGACGCCCAACGTCGTCCCGCTCATCGACATTTTGCTGGTGCTCATCATTATTTTCATGGTCATCACCCCGCTCACGCCGAAGGGCTTGGACACGCTCGTCCCGCAGCCTTCGCCGAACCAGCAGCAGAACGTCGAGCTGGAAAACAAGACCGTCGTAGTCCAGGTCAACATGAACGGCAAGCTCAAGATCAATAACGAAGACACCACCTGGGACGGCCTCGGTCCCCGCATGGAGGCCATCTTCAAGGAGCGCGCCGAGAAAATTGCTTTCGTCAAGGGCGACAACGATGTACTGTTCATGGACGTTGCCCGCGCCATTGACATCATGCGCGGCGCCGGCATCGATAAGATTGGCTTGATCACCGCCAAGCTCGAAGCCGGTCAATAGTTTTTCATAGGGGCGGGGCTTTACCCTGCTTACCCCGAGCTTCGAGGGGAGCGGCGGCGAAAGGCCCCTTCCGCTTTCGCATGTCGGCCATTTACGGGTCTCGCAACTGGATGTGAGCGTCCTCCTCGCAGGGCATTTCAGCCGAACGAGGTGGGCCATGGGAATGTTCGTTGGCGGTAAGCGCGGTATCGTCTCGGATATGAATGTCGTTCCGTTGATCGATATCCTGCTGGTGCTCCTGGTGATCTTTATGATCATTCCGGTGCACAACATGGGTTTGGATGCGCGGTTGCCGCAGCCATCAACGCAACCGCCCGATTCGCCTCCGCCCGACGAAGTTGTCGTTGTTCAGGTGCTGGCGGACGGGACGCTGCGCATCAATCAGGAACCGGTTGGTTGGGACCGCCTCGGCGCCCGTATCGAAGAAGTTTTCAAGCCACGCGCGATGCGCGTCGCTTTTATCCGCGGCGATGGACCGGTCGAATTTGGTGTGGTGGCCAAAGTGATCGATGTCATGCACACCTCGGGGATTGCGTCAGTCGGCCTGCTGACGCCCGGTCTGGAAAAGGGCCTCTGACGGTTCTACAATGCCCTTCGCAGGGCGGACGTGAATCTCCGCGCGCTGGCCTCGGCAATCTTGGGGTCACGCACAACAGGGATGGACGCTTCAATGACTCACGCATCTTCGGTTCGATGGGCACGGCGGGCTTTGGCCTTCGTGGCCCTCTTAATCCTCGTTGCCAGCCTCTCCGGCTGCGCCAAATTAAAGGCGCGCGACCTCCTCAATAAGGGTGTCGCCGCTTACAAAGAAGCTCAGTACGACGCGGCCATCATTGATTTCCAGAAGGCCAAGGAACTCGATCCCGGTTTGATGAACGCGCGTCTCTATCTGGCCACCGCTTACGCCAGCCAGTACATTCCCGGCGCTCCCTCGGAGCAGAACGTGCGCCTCGGCACTGCCGCTGTCAATGAATTCAAGGATGTTCTCTCCATCGATGACAAGAATATCAGCGCCATCGACGGCATCGGCTCCATCCTCTTCCAGATGGCCGGCACTCCTTACGATCCCAAGAAGTTTGAGGAGTCCAAGTCCTACCATCAAAAGCACATCGACCTGAAGCCCGATGACCCCGAGCCTTATTACTGGATCGGAGTCATCGATTGGACTCTGGCCTTCCGCGCTAATGGGGAATTGCGCGCCGCCTACAACAAGAGCAACATCAAGAAGCAGGTGCGCGATGACGATCCGCTGCCCGCGGCCGTTCGCGCCGTCTACGTCGAAAAGTACGGTGGCCTCGTCGAAGAAGGCATCACCGACCTCCAGAAAGCCATCCAGGTGCGCCCCGATTACGACGATGCCATGGCCTACCTCAACCTCCTCTATCGCCGCAAGGCCGATATGGTGGAGTCCGCCGATGAGCGCGCCAGTCTCAAGAAGCAAGCCGACGACTTGATCGACAAGGTCAAGGAGATCAAGCAAAAGCGCGCCGAGCAGCCCCAGACCGCGTCTTGACCTGGGAGCGAGCTTATCCGCTAATAAATCGATTTTTCTTAGGGGGTCCCTCCGGACGCCTTTTCTTTGTTCTCCGCTCGGTCCTCGCGCGAGAACAGCGGACGCGTGAACCAACCCCCGCCCGCTACACTGCCCAGTTTTGAATCTTCAAACCCTGCACTCGCCGGAACTCTCGTTCGTTATTGCTTACCAGCGTCAACCCCGCTGCTTTGGCGTGCGCTGCGATCCACAGGTCGTTGTTTCCGATCATTTGGCCCTTGCGTTCCAGTTCGGCCCTGATCGTTCCATAAGCATCCGCCGCCGTTTCCGGCAATCCCATGACGGGAAGCATGCGCGCCAGCTCCCGCAACAGTTCCAGCGCCGCCTCGCGCTGCGCACTTTTCTCCGCTCCGTAAATCAATTCGCCAAATGTAATCACGGAGAGAACCGCCTCTCCCTGCTTGAGCGCGCGGAAACGGCGCAGCACCTCCTCCGGCTTTTTTCGCCGGATGTAAATGCAGATGTTCGTGTCCAGCAGAAAGCGCGGCTCCATTACAGCCCCTTGCGTTTTTGCGGCTTGTCCTTCCCCCGCCCCGCCAGCGTCAAGTCCCCTGGCAGCGCCGTCAGCAAGTCGAACGCCCGCGCCATCGTGCCGCTCTTCTCACGAAGCACAATTTCATCGCCCCGCCGCGATATCTCCACTTCCTTGCTCTTCACCCGGAACGCCTTCGGCAGGCGCACCGCCTGGCTGTTCCCCGACTTGAACACCTTCGCCGTCGCCATCGGCACCCTCCTCGCAACGTATATACGTATAGTATACACATTTTGCCAAGCCTTGCGCTGCCAAGACGGGAGACGCTAGAACGCGGTTCGCTGCATGTTGGCCTTGAGTGCTTCGTCGATCCGCGCGACGGACTCGCTCAAATGCGCGCGTGTTTCCAGATTCATTTTCACTCCCGGTTTGCCCGCCGCAGCTTGCAATTGGCTGCGCAGCGCGATCAGGTTTTGCCGCGAAAGCGTCTGCGCATCTTCCGGCACGCCCGCCTCGCGCAACACCATGCCCACCAGTTTTCGCAAGTGTGCGCGCTGCAACGAACGCCGGTAACTGTCAATGTTCAGGGCCGCTCCCGACGCTTTCGTCTCAGCCCAAATGGAATCCTGAAGTTCGCTGAACAGCAGCCCCAGGCTGAACGCCTCATCCGGACCCTTGACCTTCACTTCGGAATCCAGAATCCGGCTCATCACGATCGGATGATAGACGCGATCCAGCACTTGCGTCTGCAGTGACAGCACTATGTCATGTATCGGCACGTCGAAGCGTGTCCTCAGTGCGCCAAAATCAGTGAAGTCGGTATACCGCGTGTTCGCCAGCTTGTTGAGCAATTGCGGAGAGAACTGAAACGCGCGCGGTGAAAACAGATGTTCGCGCAGCAGTTCCAGCGCCTCTTTTTGCTTGGCCGCAGGCACAGGTTGGAATGGCAACCGGTTTCCCGGGTCGCCCACGTGATCGCGGTAGTGGTATACGCCGCCGATATATTTGGAAGCCAGCGCGAGTGAATAACCCGACTGCCCAAACGCCCGATTGAAGCTGCGCCGCAGCACCTGGTAGCCTTCCCCGGGTTTCTCGAGCTTGGTTTCCATGCTGCCCCACACTTCATCCGCGAGCTTCACGCGAAGCGAATAAAACTTCAGCGGGTCGGTTCCAAAATCGAAGCGGTTCACCAGCGGGTCCATGTCAAATGGCCCTCCCCCGATGCCCGCGTCCTCGTCCGTATCGTAAGCAAGGAGCGGTTCAGACGCACGAGACGCAATCTTCCGCAGCACGGGCAGCTCCTCTTCCGGCGTTGCCCCTGCAATCGGCTTGTACGCATATTCGATGGCCCAGTAGTCATAGGGTCCCAGCGTGGTTTGGTGGAATTGACCTTGCTTCGCTCCGTGCAGGGCAATGTTCGTCGGAATATAATCCATCACCGACCCCGTTAATCCCTCCCGTTCCGTCAATTCGCGATCCTGAGCCTGTTCGAGAGTGTGAATCGTGCTGGCGCGGAAGTTGTGGCGCAAACCGAGCGTGTGCCCGACCTCGTGGGCCGCAATCTCGACGAGGAAGTCATGGACGTATTTCTCCGCCTCGGGCCCTTCTGGGTCCATGCCCCGCGCTATGAGCAGATCAAAGGAGAACGCCGCGTCTTGCACCGCGCCTTGCGCAAAGTCGCAAAAGTCGCCGGAACCGTTATGCCACGGAGCCACGAACGGCCGCCGCGATTCCTCCTGCCACGGCATGGCCACTGGCAAAATGTATTCACTGACTTCCCGGTGCGCGAAACGCGTCATGCTGGCATCAAACCGGATGTCGGCATCGTAGATTTGGCCCGTCAGCGGGTTTACCCGCGAAGGGCCTTGCGCAAATCCCGGGTCAGGGTACCCGGTAAACCACCGCAAGGTGCTGTAGCGCACGTCGGCGGGATCCCAGTCCGCATTGTCCGGCTGCTGCTTCACTTCGATGGCATCCTGAAAGCCGACCCGCTCGAACGCTTTGTTCCACAGCAATACTCCTTCTCGAATGGCATCGCGGTATTGCACCGGCACCGTGTTCTCCAGCCAGAAGACGATCGGTTGTTTCGGGCGGGAAAGGGCCGCTGAAGGATCCTGCTTTTCCAGGTGCCACCGGTGAATGTATCGCCGGCTCGTTTCGAATTTCGCATCGCTCGTGCTGTAGTCCTGCACTTGCGTCAGGAAGTGCCCGACCCGGTCATCCGCCAGACGCGGCCGGTAACCCGTCTGCGGCAATTCTGAAACGCTATAGCGGAAATGAAACTGCATGCTCCGCACGTCCGGAATGTTGCGTGGCGGCGGAGGCGTTGGTGGCGGGGGCGCCCCCGGAGGCAGGAGCGGCGGGACCGGTGGATGCTCCGTCGCGTAATGCGCCACCGTTTCGATCTCCACGTTTTGGTCGAAGGCCTTCACCATTCCGAAGTAGCTGTTCTTCCCATCAAAGTGGTACGGGATGCGGAAGCTTTCCTCGAGTCCGTAACCCACCATCGGCAGGTCCGTCAGCAAGATCGCCCCGAGATCGATGAGCACGCTCTTGCGTTCCGGCTCCGGCAAGCTCTCCACCTTGCTGGCCCCGAGAATCGAGTCGCTGAACGAATGCGCCACCGCTCTCTGCATGGGAGAATTCTCTTGCGCCACGAACCGCGTGTTCTTCGCGATCAGCTGCACGTTCTTGCCCTGCTTGTGGAACAGGATGGGAGTCTCCCCGCAACTGTCCGCGGCGTAGAATCCCCCTTCGCCCAAACCCGTCTCGCACGTCAGCGACAGCATGTACATCTTGTCCAGTTGATTCGGCATGATCTCCAGAAACACCTGGTCCTCTGTCCGGTAAAACGTGAACATTCCTTTGGTAACCTTGGCGTCCTTGATCACCTCGGCGAAGGGCTTTTCCTTGGCAGCCTCCGGTTTTTTGCCCTCGGTCGACTCTGGCTTTTTCTCGCCGTCGGCTTTCAGCGGCGTCTGCGCAGAGAGGGCTAGGGGGCCGAACAAACTAACCGCCAACATCCGCAAAATCCATTTATTCATGGCAGGGGGACTCCTTTTTCACAAGTGGTGCTTCTGGATACAAGATGCTTCTGGATACAAGAGACGTCTAATAATGTCAACGGTTTCGCGTCTTCATGCAGAAAATAGTGTGCAAAAGGATCGCCGGAAGGGTTCCCGTTCCTAATCCTCACTGTCAAACTGAGGCGGGTGGCAGTCCTTTGTCGAGCAGGGGCAGGACGGATGCCGCACACGCCGAGCGTGCGTGTGCGGGTTTGGAGTCCGCTTCATCCAACGACCCGCGTTTCGGGCACGCCGATTGCTCGAATCTCCCACACCCGCCAATTACGGTTTCTCCGGACTATTCTTTTCCAGCAAGGCTTTGGCTGTCTCCGCGTCTTCCTCGCGCACCAAGAGTTTGATACCCCCGACCAGGTTCGAGTAGAACCAATCCAATCGCACCAGGTTCTCATCGCCCAAAAACGATTCGATCCCCGCCGAATCCAGCATGCTCTTCGCGAGCACCGCTTCCGGCACGCCTCCATATCGGGCAATCACGACGGGGCTTGGCGCCTCACCCTTGCTGGCGGAAGTCTCCGCTGCTCCAGCATTTGCCGGCGGCGCCTCCATCCCCCTGCCCAGCATTTCCGACCGCAACGCCTCTCTCGCCACCGGAGTCAGCGACCCAGGGTCCTTGGCGATCTCTTCCAACTCCCCCTTCTCCATCCCCGCATACAACTCCGCCAGCCGCTGTCGCTCTCGTCCCTCGTCAATTTGTCCCATAGCATCTGCATCATACCCTCCCTACCCCGGCCCTTCCACATCCCTGACTTATCGGGGGCTTGCCTAAATTGAGGAGGGATCACGCGCGATAGCCATTTCCAGGTAACCGCAGAACGCATTCGCTAGTTGCATCTGCCTTGGCGTTCTGCATTCCGGTTCAAACAGCTTTGGGCTGCCCACCAAGATCACTGTCGTCATCGCCCTTGATGTAGCCACATTCAGCCGGTTCAGGCTGTACAAAAACTCCATCCCCCGTGGCGCATCTTCCGGCGACGACGACGTCATCGAATAGATCACAACTGGCGCCTCTTGCCCCTGAAACTTGTCCACTGTTCCGATCCGCATGCTCGGGAGGCGTGTTTTCAGATCGGCAACCTGCGCGTTATACGGTGCCACGATCAAAATATCCTCTTCCTTCAAGCTCCGCGGATTTCCAGCGCTCCGGAACCACTTTACTTCCGGCTTCAGCAATCCCTCCACGACCTGCGCTACCACTTCCACTTCTTCAGCGCTCGAATTCCGGTTCCCCTCGTGTTCCACCGGAACAATCCATAATCCGGCCCCATTCAGCCATGCATGTCCTTCGATTAGCCGGCTCTGCGATACGGGGTGCGAACTCAGCTTTTCATCGTAGAAAAAGCCCGATGTGTATCGGCACAACTTCGGATGCAAACGCCAAGTCTCTGGCAGCAGGAATCCCATACCAGTCTCAATCGTTTTCCGCCCGTTCAACAAATGCTCAAGCGCGGATTTGTCTGCTCCATCCGGATGGCTCCCTTTCGTCGGCCGTTCCAGTTGTTGCGGGTCGCCCAGCAATACCAACTTTTTCCCGGCTTGCGAGACCGCTAGGACATCCGCCAGCGACATCTGCCCCGCCTCATCAATGAACAGTACGTCCACCGACTCGAACGCTTTTTCCGGCGACCACAGCCACGACGTTCCACCCACAACATTCGCCTTGCCGGTCCTCAGCGCTTCCCAGGCCTCTTCGTTGTCCTCCCTGGCAATGGCCACTCCCTCGCTTTCCTCTCCTTCATTGTCGCGGTCCAGACACCGCACTTTCTCTATGTCCTTTTCACTCGCGGCTTCCACGACGTCGTCGAGCAGCTTGCGGATGACTTTGTGACTTAGCGCCGTTACGCCAACCCTTTTCCCGCGCTTCACGAGCTCGCAGATCATTCGCGCGCCCGTGTACGTCTTTCCCGAGCCTGGCGGCCCCTGGATCGCAAACGCGGAATCTTCGAGCGCTAACACGATTCGATTCGCTGTGTTCACCGCCGTCTCGGAAGCGAGTTGCTGCAACTTCTCACCCTTGATGAGCCGCGGTGGCCGCCGCAACAGCAGATCTCGCCCGGCCCGATAGCGCCCAGGCGCATCGATTCCGTTTTCCGCAACCCACGCCCCAATCCGGTAGAGCGCCCCCGCCTGCGAATCCGTCGGCAACGGCGCGCTCCACATATAAACCGTCCGCGGATGCGCGTCTGCTGACTTCTTGGTTTTCTTGATGTCCACAATGCCTTTTGCCTGATCGATCGCCACGACTTCGCCGAATTTCTCGTCGCCGGAGTACAGTTCCTTTCCTGCGCGAACATTGCTTCGCTGGGGTTCGAACGAATAACGATCCGTCGGCACCTGTCGGCCGGATTCCACTCGCTTCACGAAACTCATCCGCGTCAGGCCCACTCGCTCATCCAGCAAATCCTCGTCATTCATCTCCGCAAATCGATACCCGTCCTGCCACGCCCGTTTGTCTTCACGCCGATGCCAGCTTAAGAGCTGCGCCAAAAGCCATCGTGCAGCTTGTTCCTCTGTCCGTGCAACCGGGTCGGCAGGGATTTCCGCGGAAAGCAGTTCAGTCAGTGCCGCGACGCGATCCAGCTTCTCTTTTAACTTTTCCGAAGGATCGCCGTTCTTCTCCGGTAACCGCGTAACTTCAACGCCACTCGCTACCAATTTCCTCCGCTCCTCCTCCAGCCAGTCCCGCAGTTGCGCCGCCGAAAAGCAATCTTCGTTGTTGTATCCCTCCATCGCCTCGCGCACCTGCTCGGGCATCCCTTCGCTTCCCCAACCAAGTTCCAGCCGATGCTCCACATAGCGCATCGCCGTTCGGGAAGTCTCCAAGGCCGTCTTCCTCTCGAATCCGTAAAACGCTTCCACTTTTTTCAGCGAGTACTCTTCCACGCTCGCCCGTGCGCCCTGCTTGAACGCCTGATGCAAATCGACTAGCACACCCGCTCGCAGCAATCGGTCAATTTCGTCTTCCCGCGTCGCATACATTCCCATCAAACGCTTCAGCGCCCCCGGCTCGTACGCTCCGAAATGGTACACGTGCATTTTCGGATTCATCTCCCTCCGCTGCATGATTCCATCCACCAGCCATTCAAATCCCTTCTTCTCTTCCTCACGATTCAAAGCCCACTTCTTGGCGTAACTCCACTCCCCGCTCGCGTTCCGAAACACAAACCCAAACAAATATTGGAGCCCTTGCTCTCCCACAAACGGATCGCCTTCCAAATCCACAAACAGATCGTCCGCCGCAGGTTCAGGCAACCGGCAAAACCCCTTTCCTTCCGCCACCGGCAAGAGCAGCTCATGCTTGAGCTTTTTCTCTGTCCGCCCTTCGACCTGCACTCGCGCCTGCTCGCGGACACGTTCATATCCCGTTTTGGATCCGTGCTTCGGCCTTTCCTTCAGGGGAACCGGCAGTGCTGCCAGTTTTGCCATTGTCGCCGCGCTCCACGCTTCAAATTGATCCCGCTGCTGTCGCCGAATTCCCGCCACCAGCGACAAATGATCATCCGCCCGCCGTTGCTGATCGCACTCCTTGAACCATCGGCACACGTTGCAGTGCTCCACCGGCTCTGGATAAGTTTCTTTGCCCGGGTCGTTACTCACTGCCTTCAGCAATCGCTTTCGCACATGCCGGTAATACGCCGCGTACTCAAGCACTGCGTATTTTTCGCCCGCGAATCCCTCGCTTGGCGGCACTACCCACAAGAACTCCGGCACCGTCCCCTGAACTTTCTCGAGCAAGTCCGAATACAGCGACAGTTGCAGGATCGTTGTTGCCTTCGTCTCCCGCGCCAGCTTCGTATCCGCCACTTCGTACGACCAGGTCCACCGCTTGCTCGGCTTCCCCACACGCCGCAGGACGTCCGGCCGCCCAAACCATTCCCCGTCGCTCAGCGCTCCTTGAGCAATCACCTCCGCGCCACGGTCCATCAGCGCTAGCGTCTCTGTTATCAGCCGCTGCTCTTCGTGAGGCTCGATGTGTCCCAGATTCTCGACCGTGACTCCCTGCGCAGCAAGATGCGCGAGATACGCCGCTTCATGCCGCAGCCCCAGCTCCTGAATCACCTTCAAGTCAGGCGCGGCCCGATCCGGGGCCGTCCGTTCGCCTCGCGCCACTTGCAAATCGAGCGTGGTCAAGTGTCGGCACGCGAGGTGGTTGCTTAGGTCTGACCCCGTGAATCGGATTTGTCGTCCGAGAACCTTCATAGCATGGAAAGCTTAAGCTAATTCCTTACCGCTCTTCAGCAAAGTATAGAGGCCACAGCCCCTGCGATCTTTGACTCTTTCCCTTCTCCATTCGGAGTTTCATTCCTCAAAATTTCTCTCTTTCGCGTCCCGGGATCCTCATTTCCTGGATTTCAACCTTCAAACCTGCAACCTGCAGACATTTCAACGTCTTACAGCTTCATTCGAATGATACACGACAAATGACTTGACTCGCGCATTACTCTATGCTACACTTCAGTGTGTTTGCAGCTTGCCATCCTTGCCGATCTCCCGGCCGTGACTTCGGCGCACACGTTTCTCCCCGGCCTCTACGCCCTGACCTCCACGAAATCAATGCGCAATTTGCATCCCGAATGGGTTTGCGGGACCTAAGTTCTTTAGAATGCGCAGTTACGGAGAAACACCGCGTTTTGCCGGTTTTTAACCGCAATCGTCCACACTTAAGTCCTTTAGAATGCGCAGTTCTGAGGATCCCTGTAACTGTTGATTCTAAATGGTTTACAGAAAAAGCCAACTCCTTTAGAATGCGCACTTACGAAAAAACAGGGGGGTGCCTTCTGCAAGCCACGCCTCCTTCAAGCCGAGCGGTTTTCTCTGTCCTCGCCCCGTCCGACCACGCTCTCCGTTCCGTCTCCCATCTTCCGTATACACTTCCAAGTTCCGTATCCCGCAAGTCCTTTGGTTGCCGCTCTTACGAAAACACCGGGGGTGTGGGGGTATTCTTCCCATTCTGGAACTCACCAGTCGTCACTGCCACTTCCTACGTGCTATCACCCACACTCGCTGGAGGCGCCCATTCCGGCGTAAACTAAACCATGCCGTCTCCTGACAAAATCCCGCTGAGCTTCAACCGCGACCGCGCGGTTCGCCTGCTCGACGCGCGCCTCGAAGAGCTCCTCGAAAAGCTCCGCAAGAACCGCCCCTCGGAAGATCCTTGGATGGTCCGCCGCGCTTACGAAATCGCCACCGAGCGCCACCACGACCAGTTCCGCAGTTCCGGCGAGCCGTATCTCTCCCACCTGCTCGAAGTCGCTCACATCCTTGCGGACATGCGCCTCGATGCCACCACGCTTACCGCCGCGATTCTCCATGACGCCATCGAAGACACCGAGTATCCCGTCTCTCGCATCGAGGAACGTTTCGGCGCGGAGGTCGCGCATCTCGTCGAAGGCGTAACAAAAATCGGCCGCCTCAAAATGATGGCGCCCGAAGCGCGCCAGGCCGAAACCGTCCGCAAGATGCTCCTGGCGATGGTCACCGACGTTCGCGTCGTGCTAGTGAAATTGGCCGACAGGCTCCACAACATGCGCACCCTCGAATTCCTCGACCCCCCCAAGCAGCAGCGCATCGCCCGCGAAACTCTGGACATCTACGCGCCCATCGCGCTCCGCCTGGGCATGAGTATCGTCCGCGGTGAGCTCGAGGATTTAGCATTCCGATATCTCGAGCCGGAAGCCTTCTTCGCCTTGCAAAAAGAAATCAGCGACAAGACGCCTTTCCACAAAAAATTCCTCGAGGAAGTCCAGGCCACTATCCAAACCAGGCTCGTCGAAGCCGGCATTCCCGCGGAGCTCGAATCGCGCGTAAAAGGTTTGTATTCCGTGCACCGCAAAATCGTGCGCCAGGAAATCGGCCTCGCGCAGGTCTACGATCTCCTCGCCGTGCGCGTCATTACCGATTCGGAGCGCAACTGTTACGCCGCTCTTGGCGTAGTCCACCATATCTGGCGCCCCGTCCCCGGCCGCTTCAAGGATTACATCGCCATCGCCCGCCCCAATCTGTATCAGTCGCTGCATACCACAGTGCTGCACAGCAGCCAGCCCTTCGAGGTGCAAATCCGCACCCAGGAAATGCACCGCATCGCCGAGGAAGGCGTTGCCGCGCACTGGAAATACAAATCCGGCAAGCCCACTTCCGAAGACGACGACCAGCGCATCACCTGGATGCGCCAGCTCATCGAGTGGTCGCAGGAGCTTCAAGAACCCGGAGAATTTCTCTCCACGCTGAAAGTGGATCTCGCCCCGGTCGAAGTCTACGCGTTCACGCCGAAAGGCCGCGTCCTCGAGCTTCCCCGCGGCGCCACTCCCGTCGACTTTGCGTACCTGGTCCACACCGAAGTGGGCCACCAATGCGTCGGCGCAAAAGTAAACGGCCAGATGGTTTCGCTGCGCCACGAAATCACCAGCGGCGATGTGGTCGAAATTCTCACGCAAAAAGGCCACCACCCCAGCCGCGACTGGCTTAGCTTCGTGAAATCCTCCTCGGCAAAAAGCAAGATTCGCCACTGGATCAACGAGCAGGAACGCGAAGAAGCCACGGAAATGGGCAAGCGCCTGCTGGAAAACGAAGCGCGCCACTTCGGCCGCAGCCTCAAGAAAATTCCCGAACCCGACGTCCTCAAGCTCGTGTCCGACTACGGCCTTTCTAAAGTCGAAGATCTGTACGCCGCCGTCGGCTTCGGAAAATATTCCGCCCGCCAGGTTCTCACGCGTCTTCTTGGAGAGCCGGAAAAATCCGTCGAGCCAGAAACCGTCGACGCCAAGCCCACGCTCGTCAAAACCGTAAAACGCATGTTGGGCTTTGGCGAAGCGCCCCTGGTCGTCAAGGGCCACGACGACCTGCTGGTGTACCGCGCCAAGTGCTGCAATCCCATCCCTGGGGATGAAATTGTCGGCTACATTACTCGCGGCCGCGGCGTGGCCGTCCACACCCGCTCGTGTCCCAACGTCCAGAATCTCCTGTACCAGACCGAACGCCGCATCGCCGTCGAATGGGGCAGTGGCTCGGAAGCCAAATTTCCCGTCCAACTCACCATTCGCGCACGCGACCGCGCCGGCCTTCTCGCCGAAATCACCGCCGTCATCAGCGGGGCCGGTTCCAACATTCACAACCTCGAAAGCCGCCCCGATCGCACCAACGCCCGCATTGACGCCAACCTCGAAATCGCCGACAAACGCCAGCTCGAAACCATCCTCGTCAATATTCGCAAAATCTCCGGCGTCTTCGGCGTCGAGCGCGTCTACCAGCCTGGCCACTGACATGATTCATTCCCCCAAAACGACCTGTCCCTTCGCCGGGTATCTCGCACGGCACACTTTCGGGCCTTCTCCATTGCCCCGGATACAATGGAGACATGCAGTACAAGCACATGCTTCTCGGCGTGTTCGTCCTCATCCGCTTGAGCGGGTGCCAACAGCATCCGCTCACGGATTATCGCCCGCTCGACCAGGCGGGGATGTGGTCCAGCAGCGTTGAGCAATTAAAAACGCTGAACACCTCGGATTTGGAAGTGGCGCAAATCGTGAAATTAAAGGAAGCCGGAGTTACTGACGATGGTTGCGTGACGCTGGTAAGCGAAGCGCACCTGCGCCAGCACCCGTTAACGAACGCCGATTCCGCAGTCAACCTGATGCACGCGGGCTACGCCGAGCCGGTGATTCTGGAAATCGCGAAAACGGGCCAACTGGATAGCATCAGCGGCGACGCCGTCATGCTGCGGCTGGTTGGTCTTTCTGATTCCGCCGTCGATTTCATTTTGCACCGGAGACTGAAGGGCAAGCCCACCATGAGCAGCGCGGAAATCGGCCGCTTGAAAAATACCGGGCTCACCGAGAAACAAATTCTCGAGCGCATCAATTCGGGGATGACCGACGCGACGGCCGACAGGGAAGCGGCCTTCCGCGAGGCCACGCGCAATCACGCCAACACCGGGTTCGTTCGAACACGCGGCCGCCGCTAATCCGCGGCCCGTGCCGGCCGCTGATCCGGCGGCTGCTACTCTACCGCACTGCATTTTTTGCAGCCCCATCCATCCTGTGCTATTCCTATTGGCTCGCCAATCGCGCCTGGCGAAGTTCGCGCGCTGCCGAAAAACCGCCGCGGCGCAGGCTCATTCGAAAAGGAGACCGCTTCATGAGAGACGTGATTCTGACCGACCGGGGGCCAAAACCCATCGGCCCGTATTCGCAGGCCATTCGGGCGAATGGATTCCTGTTCCTTGCCGGACAAGTGGCGCTGGACCCGAAAACGGGGGAACTGGCCGGAGGGGATATTCGCCAGCAGACGGAGCGGGCGCTCGAAAACGTGAAGGGTATTCTGGAGGCGGCGGGTTCGAATCTCCATCACGTCGTGAAGACGACGGTTTTTCTGAAGGACATGAACGATTTCGCGGCCATGAACGAAGTGTACGCCAAGTATTTCTCGTTGGCGCCGCCGGCGCGGTCGACGGTGCAAGTTTCTCGACTGCCGAAAGACGCGCTGGTAGAAATCGAAACGATCGCAGTGCTTTAAACCAATTTCATCCCCAGTTTGCCTAGTTGGCGCTCCCTCTCGGCGGAGTGACCGCTGACGCACGCGGGTACACTGCACACCAAAGTCCCAAGTAGACTTTTTCGCAGCGTGACTCGCGAATTCAGCGGACAGACTCGTGCCAACTGATAACATTCGAGAAGTGATGCATTTCCTGAGTTGCTGGTAAAGCCCCGTAGAGACGCACATTAGATAACAAGCTCGCCGGCGCCTGCGAAACTTCCGCCGCGCTTTATTCGTCACACAGTCAAGCGAGTACGAGCTATCGCGCGGGCAAGAGAGATCAAGGTGCCACAAACGAGGCAAGCATGGCTCCGGTTCTAGTCTGGCTCATTCTGTTCCTGTGCCTGCTGATCTCGATCTTCAAGTACACGCTGGCGCTGATCCTGAAATGGTCGGTCCCTGGAGCGACGGTCAAAAAAGACTACACGTACCAGCCGACAGTGAGCGTGCTCATGCCCTGTTTCAACGAGGGGAAAACGGTCTACGAGACGATCGAGAGCATCAGCAAGAGCAATTATCCCAACGACAGGTTTGAAGTAATCGCGCAAGACGACTGCTCGGTGGACGACAGCTACGAGTGGATGCTCAAGGCGCAGCGTGACTTTGCCAACATACGAATCAGAGTGGGGCGGAATACCGTCAATAGCGGGAAGGCCCGCAGCGTGTGCAACGCGCTACGGCTCTCGACGGCAGAGCTGGTGATCTCCATCGACTCCGATTGCATTTTTCATCCGGACGCGATCCGGGAGCTGGCGGCTTGCTTCTCGGAGCCGAAGATGGGGTCGGTGGGCGGCAGAGTGGGAGTGAGAAATCCCAACGAAAGCACGATCACCGCGATTCAGACTTTTATCTACTACACCGCGTTCCAGGTATACAAGGTTCCCGAAAACTGGACGCGCAGCGTGGGCTGCATCAGCGGATGCCTGTTCGCGATCCGCCGCGAATTGCTACTGGAGATCGAGCCCAAAATCCGCAGCCGCCACTGGTTCGGGATACCGGTAAACCAGGGGGAAGACCGGTTCCTCACACATCAAACGCTGCTGCGGGGCTATGGAACGTACATCAACAACGATGCCCTGTGCTGGACCACTGTGCCCGTCACGTTGCCGGAGCTATTCAAGCAGCAGCTTCGCTGGCGGCGCAGCATCGTACGCGATCTTTTCTACACGTTGAGAACGCTGCCGCAGCACGTCTGGACGCTGCACCCCAATACCGTGCTTACGCTGGTGCTGACGCCGCTGGGAGCGCTGCTCGGCTTGCTGGTGGCCATCACCATGCTTACCGGCAATCCGATGTCGTGGGCCGGGCCGGCGCCGCTTCTGATGTACGTCGGCATTGCGGCCGTTCTCAGCCTCGTGATCCGAAAATACAGCGCCCGGGAAGCGATCAACAACCCGCTGGCGTTCGGCGCTTATCTGGCCTGGTCGCTGGTCAGCAGCTTATTTATTACCACCCTAGCGCTGTGCACTCTGGACTCCAAGGATTGGGGAACGCGCAGCAAGGAACAGGAGGCCGCCGATGGCGACGCTAACCGTCAAGAAAGCGCCAACTGAAGCAAAAGCTTCCGTGATCCAGCCAATGCTGTATAAGTCGGTGGTCACGACTTACCGGATCTTTGCGATATTGACGCTGTACGCGGTGCTTGCCGGCGTATTGGCGTACGGCTTCGTCATGGGCTTCTATGCCGTGGACACATCATGGGCCGCGCCGGTGATTCTTTCTCCGACCGATGACAAGAGCCTAGACTTCACCGAGAAGCTGGTGACCAGCCGGCAGACGCTGGAGGATCTGAACGTAGACAAGAATCGGCTGGAGAGCGGCATCGAAGAAATGAACCGGCACCGGGCGGCGCTGCTGGCGCTGGAGCCCGAACTGCAAGCCGCGATCACCCGGGAAAAGAAACACAACCAGGCCGCGGGCCCACAGCTCCTGGAGCTCGACAAACAGAAGCAGGCCGATAATTTGAAAACACAAGCGGTCATGGCGCAAGTCAGGGAAGTGGAGGCGACCATCGACAAAGATCTGGCGGCCGGACTGATCACCAAAGGAGACGCAGCCACGCAAAGAGCGGCGTTGAATCAAGCGCAGAGTTCGTATACGGACAGCAAGATCAACGAAGTCCTACTTACCGACAGTGTTCTTGAGAAGACGGCGACCGGTACCAAGTCCATGGACGTTCTGGACAAGCAGGCGGAACTGACATCGGAGATTGCGCAGCTTGATATTGCGATCAGCGTGGCGCAAAAGCAGATCCACGAAGAGTCGCAACAGATCGATCGGCTCAAGCAAGCGCTGGCCACGGCGAAGCAGACGCCCTATTACCTCATCGTGTCCGGAGCCGGCACGGTGTACTTCGCTTTCGTGCCCTATGACAACCAGAGCCACGTGTCCGCGGGCACGGCGGTCTATGACTGTTACTTGAACATGGTGGCGTGCAGGAAGGTGGGCACAGTGAAACAGATTTTTTCGGGGGAAGAACATGCCACCCATCCCATCTTCAAGACGGACATCCGCGGGTTCCTGGTGCAGATGCAACTAGACCATCCGGAGTCGGCGAAATCGAAAACCGTGTTCTTGAACCGCAAACCGCTGTTCTTCTGAGGAGACGCCAGATGCCCTCGATGAAACTAGAATCCCGAACAATTCGGGGAAAATTCTGCGCGGGGTTGGCGATGGCGATGCTGCTGATCCCCGCCGCGTTTGCGGGCGACGAGGACCAGCGAGCCTATTGCAAATACGTCACACAGGAAGCTGCGGCGCAGCGGGACCTGCTGCTTACGCCGAATGCCATCGCGGGCTTCACCCAGCCCAACACCGGCTTGCCAACGCAGTTGGTGTGGGGAGCCTCCGGCAGCCTCTCGAATATGAGGAAGGCGGGACTGACCGCGGATGAGGCGCGCAAAAACTGCGAACTCTACCGCGCGGCCGCTTCCGCTCAGCAGGCTATCCAATATGCCATGCCGAACCTGGAGAAGCAGGCGCAGCAACACAGGTTGGGGCTGATCCAACAAGCGTCGGAAAGGCTGGACGCGCTGCTGGGCAGCACCACAAAGATGCTGGATGCGCAGAACGTGACCCGGCCAATGGCCTTCGCATTGCAGACCACGAGGATCAAGCTGGAGGCGGATCGTGCCGATACGCAATCGAAGATTGCCGCCATTGTTGCGCCGGAACTGAGCGACCGGCCGGTGAAGGAATTGGTCGCCGAAAAGCAGAGCAGCGAAGTGAACGAGCGACGGGCGCTGAACAAACTGAGCCGCCAGAATGACTGGGACGTAGCGCTTTCAGTGGGCGCGCACCAGCAGATCAATCCGCTGATTGGGAACCCGGGAGCTTACGGCGAGGTGAGCGTGAGCTACAATCTCGCCAGCCGGGCCATCAACAAACACCTGGACCAGGCCGCGGATGCTTACGACGATTGGAAGAAAGTTCAGGAGGGCGATGTCGTCCGTAACGCGACAGTCCTCAAACAGCAGGTTGTAAGCGGCATTTCGGTTCAGGACAGCCGGCTCAAGGCACTCGAGGAAGAAAAGAAGCAAATCGAAAGCAACCTTCAATTGCTGGGCGCGGGTGAAACCACGGCGGCCCTGGACTTTCGCAACCAGCTGAGCACGGCGCAATTGCTGCTGGAAATCGAGATCGGCGACGCGAGCTTTCGGCTCGACGAGCTGAGAGAGTTTCTGGGGAGAAATTTCTAAGCAAGGAAGCCGACTTGTCCCGTCGAGCAACTCAATGAAGTGATCGCCAGAGCCGGAACCGCCGTTGCTTGACAGCGCAGCAATAACCGTGTTACCAATTCGCCCCGTCCCCAAAGAGAGTCCTGGAAAGGTGTGTCCAATGAAGAGATTCCACCCAGCTATATTGCTCTTGCTGTTCGCACTTGCAATACCCAAGGGTGTCTTCGCACAGGAAGACGACCAGGTTTCCCCGGAAGCGCTTTCGAATGCGCATTCGATGCATTTCACGACGGCGCCGCGTGGCCATCTGAATGGCCAGGACCACGCGCGTTTCGGTCTCGCGGGAATCGATTCCATTGCCAACTGGAACAAGCATTTCACCACGGAAGGCATCGATCCCAGCGGCAACCCGCAGCACATTTGGTACTACAGCATGGTTGGGAATCCGCCGGAACTTGGCGGCACTACGGTATTCAACGCTCCGGTCGTTCCGGTTTCTCTGGATCTTCGCAACGCGGACGGCACGCCGCGGTTCGTGGGGGGACAGCGGCTGTTTTACGATGTGACGCCATTTATCCAGCCTACGATCAACTCGCCGGTATTCCAAAGCTCCAGCTACACGAGCAGCAACGTTCCTACCCAATTCGCTGACGCAGTGCAGCGGGCGGAATTTACGGACAGGATGAAGCCGGACTGGCACACGGTGCTGAATCCGAGCGTGAAGGCAACGCGAACCATGGTGCTCATCCGAGGCAATTACCGGTTCGCGCTCAACGCGGATGGAAGCTGCTGTTTCTTCGTGCTGGTGGATGCCAATACTTTCGTCAACGAACTATTTCCGGCCACCTTTCCCTTCGATAACAGCACGGTGATTGGGTCAGCGGAAAATGCGGGCGACATAACCACCAAGGACATCTCGACGTTCCTGTTCCCAAATACTTATCTCTATACGCAGCACAACCCGGCCCATTGCTGCATCCTAGGCTTTCACAACCTTGATCTCGAGCCGGGGATTCCGAGTAACGGCAATCTTGAGAGGCTTTACGTGGTGAATTACTCCAGTTGGATTAGCCCAGGAATCTTCGGCGGCGGTTTCCAGGACGTAACGGCGCTGAGCCACGAAATGTCCGAGACGTTCAACGATCCCTTCGTGGGCGCCGACGGCATTCACAACGTAACGCCCTTTTGGTTGGCACCGAATGGAAATTGCCAGGACAATCTGGAGGTTGGCGACGTCATCGAAGGACTTCCCAGGGACGTCTTCCCGATTAACCTGAACGGAATGACGTACCACCCACAGAACGAGGCCTTGCTCCAGTGGTTTGAGTTCCAATCTCCCTCGAGCGCATTGGGCGGCGCGTATAGCTACCCCGACGCGCAAACTTTGACGGCTCTCTCTCCGCCACAGAATTTCGCGTGCAAGCCTTAGTTTAGCGATAAGAGTGAAGGGCGCCGCTTGCGGCGCCCTTTTTTTCTTTTCATTTTCATTTCCGGCGCGCTTGAGAAAAGGAAAGTCACTAAAGACGTGCATTCCCAGGGCAGTTCGTCATACCGCGGAAGGGAGCAACTGCTCGATCTCAATAGTGAGCGCGCCAGGCCCCTGCAGGTAAGCGACACGGGCGCCATAGGGGCGATCTTGAGGCGGTTGCACGACTTGCGCGCCGCGTCCCACCAACGCGGTAAAGTCGGCATGGCAATCAAGGCTGTTGAAGCCGATCGTGGCGACACTGTCGTCGGACCCAGCGTCGAGAATGAGCGTGAAGGGACCGAACTCCAAGACGGCCATCCGCGCGTCACTGAAGCTGGGCACGACTCCACATCTCGACGTGAACCACTGGACCGCGCCGGACAGGTCCTTGACCCGGCAATGGACATGCGAAATGGTCATAGCCGTCCCCTTTTTTTGCGGGCAGACACAATTCAATGCTTGATTCAAGCCAGAGTATGAGACTGTACGCGAACTGGCAAGAAACTTGAATACTGGGTTCGCACGTTTAAGTGTTTGCGCGCCCTGCAGCTTCCGTCAACCAGGCTTCGGCCTTTTGAACATCATCGAAGGTCTCTGTCAGAAACTTCTCCTCCGGCGATGACCGCATCGGCGGCATCTGCGCACCTTTCGGAAAAAGAAACGCCTGACGCTTAACGCCTGCAGTGGCGTAACGATTCGAGATATTTTTTACCCGCCATGGCTGTACCTCTGGGCCGGGCTTATGGCGAAAACCGCTGACATCCACAAGAATTCCCCGTGCTTTCTTCTGCTCGACGTGCCCGGCGAATAACGTCAGTGCGGCTTTGAAATCCTCATCCGTCATGGAAGAGGTGCCTTCCTTCCAGTCGATCCCAATGATCCGAGTGTGCTCATCCCAGAGAACCTTGAAGAACTTGTCTTCGTGCAGCTGCGTTGTTTGCATCGTGGTCTCCCTTCACTTTTCGAATGTGTTTCTGATTCTCGTCGTGTCGCGCTACTTCAAAAAAATGTTGCAGATCGTCTACTCAGATCGTTATTGCTCGCCCGTAAATACTTGTGGGCCCGCATTGAGATCCTTGCCCCGCTAGCCTTTCGGCGCACGAACGGGACGTACGCGCTTGTGTCACCCCCATTCCTTAGCCATTCTTCCAGAGTCTGGAGATGCACCTCTGGGGCTCCGCATCCTCCTCGAAAACTCTGGACAGGGCCGTGTACGCGACGGCGAGTTGGAAGCGGGCGGATACTTTCCAACACGCGAGAGGGAGAAATCAGTTCGGCTTCATGTGGACCTTCGCCCAGTCGGCAAAAGCGGTGAACCCGCCCGGGACCAAGGCATTGGCCGCGGCGGTGCGCTTCTCGTGCTCGGGACCGAAGTAGGTATATTGCTCGTAGTACTGATACCCCTCACGCAATTCGTGCGCGCCCGGAAAGAAGTTGTCGTAGGCCTCGGGTGGCACCAGCCGGGTTACCTCCAGCTTGTGCCCTTGCGCGTTTAGCGTGGCAACAAAGTCGTTCCAGGAGTAGATGCCACCGCAAACGGCGAGGTGGCTGCCGTTTGGCAGCTTATCGCCCGCGACGAACGCGGCGGCCACCGCGCGGCCGACCTCCGTGGGATCGCCGGTGTGCATGACACGCGCCGCAGGGTCCATCGGGACCGCCCAGCCACGACCGCCGTTCGGCAACGGCTGCGGGGCGTTCATCGTGAGGAAGTTCTGGAAGTACATGGGCGCATTTACAAAGGTGTAGCGCGGAAACCCGGCCGCTGCGACTACCGCATCGACGCGCGCCTTGTCGGTGTAGTGCACGACCTTTAGACGCCCGCCCGTTATCTTCTCGCAGTCGGGGAGCGTCGACCAGACGAGATGCTTCACCCCCGCCGAGTGCGCCGCCCGCACTGCAGCGGCGCCGATCTCTGTCTCGTGGTGCATCTGCGCGGGATCCCAGAAGTTCGTCACGACGAAAGCGCCGTACACGCCCTCGAACGGCAAACGCAGGCTGGGAGCGTCGAGCAAATCGCCCTTGATGACCTCGACTCCCCGCTTGGTGAGTGCCTTAGCCGCATCGCCGACCGGGTTGCGACTGACGACGCGAACCGTGAATTTGCCCGATGTGAGCAATGCGTCCACGACGCCGCCGCCCTGTTTCCCACTACCACCGATTACCGCGATTACCGGCTTTGCCATTGTTAGCTCTCCTTGTCGAGTGAGGTCAGACAGTGCAGCGTTATTGAAGGACAGCGCAGCGTATCGTCGCATGTCGAAGATACACTGTACGTTCCGTAACAGTTGGTGCTAAGTCCCTGCGCCGATTCTCCGGAGCGGCCCTAGTATTTTGGAGTTCTCCGACGGACGCTTCCGTCCAGTGCCGCGTTTTCGGTGGGATACTCGCGCAGAAAGATCAGAGTGTCGCCTAAAAACAGGCATGAGAGATTCTCCTTTTAACGGCGCTGCGTGGCCGGCGAGTTTCGGACTACCCTTTTGCGGAACGTACTAGTACAATCCAGGCGATCGGCGCGAGGGGATCGCCGGACATCCGCGAAAGACAGCCAAAGCCGATTCAGAGCAGCCACTTAATAGTGGAGCCGGGAACAGAATACAAGTACAAATTGCAGACCAGCCCAGGGCGTGACCTGTAAACGGGGGCGAATCGAGTTGTACGTAAAAGTACAAATGGAAGGGAGTCTATGAAAAAACGATTCGTAAGAGGCGCGGAAACCAGGATGCGAATCATTCGCACCGCCGCTGACCTGTTTCACCAGCAAGGGGCGCGCTCGACCAGCCCGGATGAGGTCATCGAAGCTTCAAGAACGGGGAAGGGCCAGTTCTATCACTACTTCAAAAGCAAGGAAGGCCTAATCCACGAGGTGCTGCAAACATATCTGAATGAGATCAAAACGGGCGAATCCCGTGTCAACTATGAAATCAAATCGTGGAGGGATTTGGAGAAGTGGTTCCTTGCTCACCTGGAACTTCAGAAAAACTTTGACATGACGAGGGGTTGCCCGTTCGGAACCCTGGGAAACGAAGCAACTCAAAATGATGAACTAATCCGGCAGGACGTCAACCTTATCTTTGAAGTCGTGAAGAACAAGCTGGCTGCGTTCTTTCTGAGTGAGAAAGCCAAGGGACGGCTTGCAAGACAAGCCAATGCAGAGAGCATGGCGGAGTTTTGTATCGCCACGATACAAGGCGCCATGTTAATGGGCAAAATAAAGAGGAGTAGCCAAACTGTTGAAACCACGGTCCATGAGGCCCTGGCACACCTCCGAGGTTATGCAAACAAGCCGAAAAGTGATTAAGCGGAGGGGGATCGGAACAAAATCGCAAAAGACGATGGTCGAAGAAAGTGTAGGGCTATGGGCGGTCGGGGCTCTCGTACACTTCGTGGACGGCCCACACGGTGATCAAGGCCACGGTGCCGATGGCGTACCACATGAATCGGCTCTTGGCGGCCTTGATGGGAGGGCCGCCCATACTCTTGCCGCCCGCGCCTTGCGGCCCTTGCGGGTCGGCAGGGTTGGGATCGAGGACGACGCGATAGGCGGCGCCTTCTGGAATCTCGCGCACGTCGTCTTCGACGGCGATGGTCAGCGATCCGCGAGTGCTCTTGACGATTAATTCTTTGGGATTCAGAACGGTGACTTGTCCGATGGTGGGCTGGCTGGTTTTCGGGCGAATCACGGCGGTAGCCACGTGCAAAGCAAAAGCGTTCGAATTGGCGGTGGAAAAAGTAGCGGAGCCGAAAGCCAGTGTTGCGGCCGGGCTGGCGCCCTCCTGAGAAAAGGTGGCGCTGCTGTAGCTGGAAAGAAGCAAGCGGGCGGCTCCCGCGCGAACCTGGAGGCCACCGTACTGGTCGGTGCTGAGCCGGTCACCGGTGAAAACGGTGGTGCCAACGGAGGCCACGGCAGCGCCAACGTGAGCGCGATCGGCGTAGACGACAGTGCCAAGCGAAGAGGCAGGAGCGGCCCAAACTGACGTAGTCAGGAGCGAGAATGAGACGAGCAGGGCCGGGAGACTCTTGGTAATCGAGCGGGGGCCAGTAGCACTGGCGACTACGAAGCGAATCACTCTGCTGGTGGCCGAATAAAGGCCGATGCTGCTGGTGACCGTAGAACGGCCATCGCGCAGACACATCATTAAATGCCTCCAAGAGGACCAGAAGCAGAATACTGAGTAAAATTGCCGCCGTCAATCGGGTAAACGCTTTTCGCGCTGAAAAAGTAACGCCTTCCCGGCACAGGCGGAGTTTGCTGGCCGATCAAGCCTTCCGCTGTTACAATGCAAGCAAAAGATGACCGACTGGAAACAGATCACCGCCCGCATCCGCCGCGCGCGAACCAGCAAGGATCCCGCGGGACAACTTTCGAACCTTTACCAGAAGACGCGGGACGCCATGGTGGCGTTCGAACTCGCTAAATTTTTCGAAACTTCCGGGCAGAATGCCGATGCCGCAAAATGGTATTCGGCGGCGGCGGAAAGATTCCGGCGCGCGGACTGGAAAATCAAAGCGCAGGAAGCCGCGGTGCGACTCGGCGGCGCGCCGGGAGAGATTCCGCTGGAAGCGGGTGCGCTGCCGGCGGGGGAGTTTACGTTGACGCCACCGCCGGTTTCGGAGCCCGAGGCGGAGCTGCCGTTCGAACAGAATCCTGAAGCGCTGGAATCATCCGTCGCGGTGAGCAGCGAGATCCAGCAGGCCGCGGAGAATCCAGTGAACACGCCACCCGGTTCCGCGCTGGAGAGAAAAGGCCGGAGGCGGGGACGGCGCGGGGGTCGGAACCGGCGCAAGGGAAGCGAGGGGAAAGTGGCAGTCGCTGCAGCCGGTCAACCCTCGACGGCATCGCCTTTGCCACGACGCGGATTGCCTCCCGCGGTCTTTGAGGACTCGGCCGAGCCGGCTCCACCGCGAGTGACGCACAGCCGGGCGATTCCCAGCCTGCCGATCGAGCCGATTGGAGAACCGAGCGGAGTAAGCGTGAAGGGACGCTATGGCGATCCCGGGCTGTCTTCGCGGATTTCGCTGCTGGAGATGCAATTCCGCAGATTGATGACCTGTCCACCCGCCAAACTGGAAGAAGCGGATCTGGCGCCGGTGGGGCCGGGCGTATTTGTGCTGACCGATTCGGATCTGACGAGCTATTACTATGTGGAAGCTTGCCAGACGCTGCGAATTGCCATCGGCAACTTATTGCGGGGAGGCTCAAGCCGTCGCGGAGCGGACTCGATCAAGCCGCAGCTCGCCGAACACCTGGGAATTCCGGAAGCGCGCGTGGCGAAATATCTGGCCGATCATTGCGTGGTGCGGTGGCTGCAACTGGATGAAGGAGCCTCGAATTTCGCGCATTTTGTGATCGCGGTGCTGCGGCCGGCGCTGAACGAATAGAAAAGCGCGGGCCGGAAATGTGCACGAGAGTTCCGCGAAAGTGGAAAGTTCTAGCCCATTCGCACTACTAGTAACCCCTTTTTGAGCCCCTAGGAAATGCCGTTCGCCGGCCCTAATTGCCGTTCAACCCCTGATTTCGACCGTTCAGTGCAAGATGCTGGCGTCCAACCCGCATAACCGTCAAACTATAGGTGTCTAAAGACTTATTGGACGTACCTAGTGTTTATGGTACGGTTTTTAGGCACGCATAAAGTGAGCCCGGGGGCAGTCGTTGGGCATCCAACGATTGATTGGGCTCCGTTAATCCCAAGGGCCAAGTAAGCTGGCATCTTTGAAAGTGGAGGATAGAGGTTTATGCCGAATACAGTAGGCACGCAAATCGCGAGGACGTTTGATTGGGTTCTTTGCAAAGCGGCTGGAATCACGTTTGACACCATCCAGTACTTCAACAAGCGCAATCCGAATCCTTCCGTCACGCCGAAATGGTCGGATAAGCCGCTGCTGAAATCCTGGGAGAAGACCAAGCCGACGCTGGGCTTCCCGCGGCAGACCGATTCGCTGTGTCCGGCGTGCGTGAAAGAAGCGCGCGAGGCCATCATCGCAGGCAAAAAGGATTGGCGCGACCTGATGAGCGAAAAGGTCGGCGAAATCAAGGCGCAGATCATCGAGCGCGACGGGCAAGTGTGGATGGTGAAGGATTGCCCGCTGCACGGACATTACGAAGACATGATGGCGGTGGATTCCAAGTGGCTGAATTGGATCGAACGCCAGTACCCGGGCCGCGACATTCCCGCGCACAACGACGAAGACCTGCACAAGCATGGTTCCTCGACGGTACGGTATGGCCGTGGGTCGGTGCTTACCGTGGACCTGACGAATCGCTGCAACATGATGTGCGATCCGTGCTTCATGGACGCGAACCAGGTTGGTTACGTGCATGAGCTGGGCTGGGAAGAGATTAAGGAAATCCTGGATAACGCGCTGAAGATCAAGCCGCGCCGGCAGATGTCCGTGCAGTTCAGCGGCGGCGAGCCGACGATGAGCCCGTACTTTTTCGATGCGGTCGCGTATGCGCGCAAGATTGGCTACAACAGCGTGCAGGCGGCGACGAACGGCATCGAGTTCGCGAAGAGCAAGGAGTTTTGCAAGAAGGCGTTTGAAGCGGGCATGCGCTACGCGTACCTGCAGTTCGACGGGATTGGGAACGATGCGAACAGCCACCGTCAGATCGGGAACCTGTTCGACGTGAAGCTGCGTGCGATTGAGAACATGCACGAAGCGGGGATCGAAATCGTGCTGGTGGTGACCATCGTCAATAACGTGAACAACGACCAGGTGGGCACGGTCGTGAAGTTTGCGATGGAGAACCCCAAGAAAATCGCGTTTGTGAGCTTCCAGCCGGTTTCGTTTACCGGGCGCGACGAAGACATCACTCCGGAACGTCGGCTGCGGCAGCGCTACACGCTTTCGCATCTGGCGAGGGACGTCAGCCACCAGGTGGGCAAAGTCGAGCCAACGCGCGACTGGTTCCCGATTTCGTTTGTGAGCACGTTTGCGGGATTCTCGGACATGGTGAAGGGGCAGGACTCGCAGTGGGGCTCGCTCTCCTGCGGCTGCCATCCCAATTGCGGGGTGGGCACGGCGCTGATGATCAACAAGGAGACGAAGGAATGGGCTCCCGTTCCGCGCTTCCTTGATGCCGTACAGCTTACGAAAGACGTCACGGACATTACCGACGCGGCCCGTGGCAAGAATTTTTCGAACTTCATGATGGCCATGGCGCTCTTGAAGAACTACAAGCCGTTTCAAGGACCCAAGGGGCTGAAGCTGTATGACCTGTTCAAGAAATTTGACAAGACGTGGGCGCTGACCAAGGGCGCGGAGAAGAAATACGGCAAGACGTCTCCGGACCGCACGTACGAAGACGCCATGAAGCGCCGGCAGACCGATCCTTGGAACTTCCTGTTCATCGCGGGGATGTGGTTCCAGGATTTGTTCAACTACGACTTCCGCCGCACGGAAATGTGCATCATTCCTTACGCGACGCAGCAGGGCGAGATTTCGTTCTGCGCTTACAACACGGGCGTGGGATGGCGGCAGATTATCGAGAACATGCATAAGAACGCGACCGTGGCGGAGTGGTACAAGAACCACGGGAAGCATGAAATTTATGCCAAGGGCAAGAGCGTAAACCTGCAGAGCTTCGAGCACTCCCTGAAGATTGACTCGGAGGACGCTGCTCGCGTGCGCCACCTAGAGCACGACGTTCCGGTGACCGCGGCGGAAGAGGACCGCGCGCGCCGCAAGAAGGCTTACGAGGAGCAGGCCAAGGTCCGCGCGATTTATGAAGAGCTGGTGCTGAAGAAGCCTCAGCCGACGGTCGTGCAGATTGGCACGGTTAGCGACATCGCCAAGGCAGTGCCGGCCAATTTCGCGAACGCGGGCAAACCGGTATCCATTGCTCCGGCGAGCGGAAATGGCAACAGCCATTCCAACGGCAACGGGAATTCCAACGTTAACGGCGCTCCTGCCAACACGCAATCCGCCGAAAAGGCTGCCGAAGCGGTCGCCGGCGACTGAGCATCCTGTCCAACTCCGCAGATTCCAATGGCTCCATGCTTTGCATGGGGCCATTGTTTTTTCGGATGAGGAATGGTTGGGTGGGGCTGCTATAATTGTTTAGGGAAAATCGATCGAGGTCTGAAGATGCCGATCTACGAATACATCTGTGAGGATTGCCAGACGCACTTTGAGAAAATTGTGCTGAACAAGACGCAGGAGATTGCCTGCCCGAAGTGCGCGGGGAAGAAGAACGCGATCCAGCTTTCGGTGTTCAGCGCGGCGAATGGGTCGAGCAACGGCGCTTCGACCAAAGCCTCCGGCGGCTCATCGGGCGGCGGCAGTTGCTGCGGCGGCGGTTGCGGCTGTAACTAAGTTGAGCTAGGAACCTCCCACCAATGATTCCCAGTCATTCGTCGCTTCTGCTCTTTGTCAGCGCGGCTCTGGTGCTGCTGGCGATACCCGGGCCTGCTGTGCTCTATGTGACGAGCCGCAGCATCGGTCTGGGCCGGACGGCGGGCCTGGTTTCCGCGCTGGGCATCGGGGTGGGCACGCTCGTTCATGTGGCCGCGGCGGCTATGGGGTTGTCGGCGGTGCTGATGTCGTCGGCGGCGGCTTTCAGCGTTGTGAAGTACCTCGGCGCGGCGTACTTGATTTATCTAGGCGTACAAAAACTGCGCCACGAGGAGTCTCTCGAACTTTCGCAGGAAGCGGCTCGCGTCAAATTGAGCCGCGTCTTTGGGCAAGGCATCATCGTCAATATCCTGAATCCGAAGACGGCGCTGTTTTTCTTCGCCTTTCTGCCGCAATTTGTGGACGCCTACCGCGGAAATGTCGCACTACAAATTCTTTTTCTAGGGACGCTCTTCGCGGGAATGGGCGTCATGGGCGACAGTCTTTGGGCGTTATTCGCTGGAACCGTAGCCCGTCATCTCAACCGGAACACTCGCTGGTTGCGGACGCAGCGATACGTATCCGGCGGAATGCTGATTTCGCTCGGCGTGGCCACGGCGTTCGCGGGCTCTGGCGGTAAGAAGTAATCGATCTGTGCGATTCGCCGGCCCGCACACCTACTGTGGCCGTGAATAATGCTGGATGTTCGTCGGAATGGGAATCTTGGAATTGCCGCGAGGGTCCGGAACGGGCGCCTGTGCGGTCCACTTCATCGGGAGAACACCAGTCCAGGCTGGCGAAGCATAATCTTCCCCATCATCAACGGCGAAGCCGGTGCGTACTTTGGCGGAGGCTTCGACGAGCGGCACGACAAGAACCATGGTGCCTTTCAGTTCTTGCTCGCTCGGCGAACGGACCGCGGCCCAGCGGCCGCGAATGACGTATTCGACGAAGTCGCGCATGGCCGCGAGTTTGGCGGCTTGGCCCTCGACCGGCTCGGCTTTGCCCATCACCACGACGGAACGGTAGTTTACAGAGTGGCCCACGGCGGTGGGGGCGAAGACGATGCCGTCGAGCAGCGTTACACTGAGGCAGAAGGGCGCGCCGCTCGCGAGCGTTTTCATCAAGCGGCCGGCAGTTGAGCCATGGAGAAAAAGCTTGTCGCCGACGCGGACGTAATTTGTTGGGACGACGAAGGGCAAACCATCGGCGATGAAAGCGACATGGCAGACGAACGCTTCATCGAGAATGGAGTAGATTAGCTCGCGGTCGTAGCTGCCGCGATCGGGCTTGCGGCGGATTTTCGTTCTTTCCGTCGGAGTAAATTGGCTCATGACGGCAGGTTAATCCCGGCGAATCGTTGCGGCAAGCGCCAATCTGGATTGGCCAACTGCATTGACCGCGCCTTGGAATCGTGTACTCTGAGTGCGCCGTGCGTTACATTGATCGCCAGGACCGAGACTTCTCATGGCTTCTGCAGGACCGATATTTACCCGTGAAACGTTTCAATTTTTCAAAGACCTTGGCCGCCACAACCGCAAGGAGTGGATGGAGGCGAACCGCGAACGCTATCAGGCTACTCTGATTCAGCCCTTCCGGTGCTTGCTGGAGGAACTTGCGCAGGCGGTGCTCGAGCTCGATTCGCGCTTCGACACTTCCGGCCGTACCGGTGCGAATTTCTCGCGGATTAATCGCGACATCCGTTTTGCCAAGGACAAGACACTCTATAAGACACACATGTACTTGAAGTTTTCTGTTCCCCCACCGGCCAAGCGGGAAACCGGCCAGCTCTATGTGGGCCTCTCAGCGAATACGGTCACGGCGGGTTTTCGCATCTACTCAGGCGGAAAAAGGAAAGAGTCCACGATTGCGCTAATCGCCGAACCGCGCGTGATGGCAGATTCACGTTGGGTCGCAAAACAAAAGACGCGCCTCGGCCGGCGTTACGAGAGCTACTGGTACAAGACGGTGAAGGGGGAGTGGACAAAACACTCAGGTTGGCCGGTTTCGATTGAGGATTGGAAGAAGGTACAAGCGTGGATCGTTCGCCGCAAATTCGCGCCCTCCGTAGCCACGCGCGCGTCGTTTCCACGCGAAGCGGCCAAGATTTTTCGCGATCTTTATCCGCTTCTGCGTTTCACTTCGTTGCCCGAGTAGGAAGAGGAGAGATCATGAGCCGTGCCACCGATCAGCTCAAGACTCGGAGGAAATTTCTCCAGATGCTGGCTGCGAGTCCGCTGCTTGCCAGCCCGGGGTTGCTTGCCGGTTCTTTTAGCAATCTTGTGACAGCGGGCGAAGTGACCGAGAAGAGATTTCTAGGCTGGCTCGATTCCCTTCAGCAAAGCGACGAAGTGATTTCGTCTCCTGACCAGGCTTTCGACGTGATGGATTTTGAGCCTGCGGCACGCAAAGCGCTGCCGCCCGCGCATTTCGGCTATCTCGCCACTGGCGTCGATGACGACGGAACAGTACGTGCGAATCGAGAGGGTTACTCGCGCATCCAGATTCGTTCGCGCAGGCTCGTTGATGTCGAAAACATCGACATGTCTGTGAGCCTCTTCGGCACAAAGTGTAGCACTCCGATTGTGCTCTCCCCCGTGAGCGCTCAGAAAGCCTTCCACCCCGAAGGAGAAGTAGCCGTGGCCCGAGCAGCGCGCACGAAGGGGCACCTGATGATGTTGTCGACCGCCGCTACTTCGTCAATTGAGGACGTAAATGCCGCAGCGGGTGCTCCCGTCTGGCAGCAACTGTACCCAACCAACGTCTGGGAAGTCGGCCGGGCCATCGTCAAGCGCGCCGAAGCTGCCGGCTCTCCCGCGATTGTCCTGACGGTGGACCTGCAGGAAGGCAGCAACCGCGAAACGCTATTCCGTGCTCAAGTTGTGGATAAGAGGGAGTGCTCCGCTTGTCACCAGAGCGCTTACACGGGCTATGCCCGCGGAAGGCCCAGGGCCGGATCGGGCGGCTTCGCCCAATACGCAGCTCGGAAACCGATGTTCGCCGGTCTCGACCTGTCAAAGGTCACCGCCACTCACCCTTTGAACATGAATTGGGAGTACGTGAAGCGATTGCGGGATACCGTAACGGTCAAGCTCTTCCTCAAAGGCATTGTCACGCGCGAAGATGCGCAACTCGCAGTCGAGCACGGCGTGGACGGCCTGATAGTTTCGAATCACGGCGGCCGCGCTGAAGAAACGCTGCGTTCCACCATCGAAAGCTTGCCCGAGGTTATTGAAGGCGTCGTCGGGAAGATTCCCGTCATCGTAGACGGCGGCATCCGGCGCGGCACAGACATTTTCAAAGCTTTGGCACTCGGGGCGTCAGCGGTGGGAATCGGCCGACCTCACTCCTGGGGACTGGCCGCGTTTGGCCAACCTGGCGTCGAGGCCGTGCTCGAAATCCTGCGCCGCGAATTTCGCACCATCATGCGCCAGGCGGGAACGATCTCGGTGGACAAGATCACGCGGAACTATGTTGTTGGCCGTACGTCCTGATTGCCACGACTCTTCTCACGAGGCCCACAATTCAAGTGCAAAGATGCGCCATGACAGGGGAAAATTGGTCGTCTCCGAGGGCCACATTCCATCCGCGAAGTTGCGCGATTCGAATGGAATGGATCACCCGACCAGCCTCCGTGGAGCCTCCCCCGCGATTGACGCTGCGCGCACTCTCGCATACGATGCCGCACGTCGCTGATTTGTGTTTTTGCGCGCATGAGAAGGAGACCTGCCACCCATGAAGTGTTCTTTTCGTTCGCCATGTTTCGCCGCGTCGCTTCTCCTTGGAGCGAATGTTTGCTTGGCGCAGCAGCAACAGCCGCCGCAGGCCGATAAAGCCGCGGAAAAGCCGAAAGAGGAAAAGAAGCCGCCTGTTCCCGAAGAAAAAATCGTCCAGACCAAGCATTCCTTGAAAATCGGCGGGCAAGAGATCAAATACACGGCTACAGCCGGCACCATCCTCCTGAAGCTCGAAGACGGCACGCCCAAGGCCAGCATCTTCTACGTCGCCTATACGAAGGATGATGTCACCGACGCGAGCCAGCGGCCGCTCACGTTCAGTTTCAACGGCGGCCCCGGTTCCGCTTCCGTGTGGCTGCATCTTGGTTTATTCGGCCCGCGGCGCGTGCAGATGGGCGATGCGGGAGCGCTCCTTCCTCCGCCTTATAAGTTGGTGGACAACGACGTGTCGCTGCTCGACATCAGCGACCTCGTTTTCATCGATCCCGTTTCGACGGGGTACAGCCGCGCCGTTCCCGGCGAAACACCACAGCAATTTCACGGCATAACGCCAGACGTCGAATCCGTGGCGGATTTCATCCGGCTGTATGCCACGCGCAACAAGCGCTGGTCCTCGCCGAAATTTCTTGCCGGGGAAAGCTACGGCACCACCCGCGCTGCGGGCCTTTCCGGCTATCTCCAGCAGCGCTACGGCATGTATCTCAACGGCATTGTCTTGATTTCAACGATCCTGAATTTTGAGACGGCGGAGTTCGATACCGGCAATGACCTGCCGTACATCCTCTATTTGCCGACGTACACGGCGATCGCGTGGTATCACAAGAAACTTCCTGCGGATTTGCAAAGTGGCGACGTCCAAAAGGCGGTCGAAGAATCGCGCAAGTTCGCCGTTGGGGAGTACGCCGATGCTCTTATGACTGGCGACGCGTTGCCCACCGCCCGGCGCGTCGAAATCATGCAAAAGCTCGCCCACCTCACCGGACTTTCGCCGGAATACATCGACCGCACCAACCTGCGCATCGAAATCCAGCGCTTCACGAAAGAGCTCTTGCGCAGCGAGCGCCGCACCATCGGCCGCATCGATGCGCGCTTCCTGGGCATCGATCGCGATGCCGCCGGCGAAGACCCGGAGTATGACCCCAGCATCGCGGCGATCATCGGCCCGTACTCGGGCATGTTGAATGACTACGTGCGTAACGACCTCAAGTTTGACAGCGACTTGCCCTACGAAGTGCTGACCGCCCGCGTGCGGCCCTGGAACTACGCGCCGTATGAAAATCGCTATGTCAATGTCGCGGAGACGCTGCGTCGCGCCATGACGCAAAACCCGTTCCTGCACGTTTTTGTCGCCAAGGGCTACTACGACCTGGCCACCCCGTTCTTCGCCGCGGATTACACCTTCGACCATCTTGGCCTCGATCCGACGCTGCGCGGCCATCTCAGCGGTGCTTACTACGAAGCTGGCCACATGATGTACGTTTACCCGCCGGCCCTTGTGAAACTCAAGAGCGATATCGCGCAATTTATCAAATCCAGCGCGGCGGTGAATCCGGCGAAATGAAGCGTGTATTCGCCCTCGTCGTTTGGCTGGTGGTCGCGCTGCTTGGCGCCGGAGCGTTCGCCAAGATCGCTTTCGATCGCGGCGAGCCGCTCAATGCCACGTGGTTCGTGGTGGCCGCGGTTTGCTGTTATCTGGTGGCTTACCGGCTGTATTCCGCGTTTCTCGCCGCCAAAGTTCTCGCTATCGACGACACGCGCGCCACTCCCTCGGAACGCCACGACGACGGCCGTGACTTCGTGCCCACGAACAAATGGGTTCTTTTCGGCCACCATTTTGCCGCCATCGCCGGCCCCGGCCCGCTCGTTGGCCCTACGCTCGCCGCCCAGTTCGGCTACTTACCCGGCACGCTCTGGCTGATTGTCGGCGCGGCGTTCGCGGGCTGCGTGCAGGATTTCGTCATTCTCTTTTGTTCGATTCGCCGCGACGGGAAATCGCTGGGCCAGATGGCGCGCGAAGAAGTGAGCGAACTCGGAGGCTTCATCGCGCAACTGGCCGTGCTGGCGATCATGACGATTCTTCTTGCAGTCGTCGGCCTCGTCATCGTGAACGCGCTCAAGTCTTCTCCCTGGGCGACTTTCACGTTGGCGATGACCATTCCCATCGCGCTGCTTCTCGGCCTCTATCTGCGCTTTGTCCGTCCGGGCCGCGTGCTGGAAGCTTCGGTCATGGGCGTCGCGCTCGTTCTTTTTGTGGTAGTTGCGGGGCAGTGGGTGGCAGATTCTCCCTCATGGGCGCGCGCGTTCACGCTGAGCGGCGTCGCGCTCGCCTTTGCCATTATTGCCTACGGCTTCGCGGCGTCCGCCCTGCCGGTCTGGTTGCTGTTGGCGCCGCGTGATTATCTCAGCGCATTCATCAAGGCCGGCGCCATTTTTTCTCTTGCCGTGGGCATCCTGTTTGTCCGGCCGCAAGTCTTGATGCCGCCGCTCACGCGCTTCGTCGATGGCACTGGCCCGGTCTTTGCCGGGAAAATTCTCCCCTTTTGCTTCATTACCATTGCATGCGGCGCGATCAGCGGGTTCCATTCGCTGATTTCTTCCGGTACGACGCCGAAAATGATCCTTCGGGAAAGCCACGCCCGCTTCATCGGCTATGGCGCGATGCTGCTCGAATCATTCGTCGGCGTGATGGCCCTGGTCGCCGCGTGTGCCATGCCGCCGGGCGTCTATTTTGCGATCAACAGCCCCCCCAGTATCGTCGGAGGCGCCGGCGATGCGGCTGCCGCAACGATCAGCGGCTGGGGCTATCCCCTGCAAGCGCAAACCATGACCGACCTAGCCCACAAAGTTGGTGAGATCACGCTCTGGAATCGCGCTGGGGGGGCGCCTTCACTCGCTGTGGGCATGGCGCAAATTTTTTCCAGCACTATCGGAGGCGAGCGCCTCCTCAGTATCTGGTACCACTTCGCGATCATGTTCGAGGCGCTCTTTATTCTTACTGTGCTCGATGCGGGCACGCGCGTGGGGCGATTCATGGTCCAGGACCTCGGCGGCCGCGTCTGGAAGCCTTTGGGCCGCACCGGGTGGATGCCGGGCATCCTGTTGTCCAGCGCGATTATCGTCGGCCTGTGGGGCTACTTTCTATATCAAGGCGTTGTCGATCCGTTGGGTGGAATCAATTCGCTCTGGCCGCTCTTCGGCATTTCCAATCAATTACTTGCGGCGGTTGCGCTCGTCGTAGCCACCACCATCCTGATGAAAATGAGGCGGCTGCGCTGGATCTGGGTGACCCTGCTGCCGATGGCGTGGCTCGTCACCGTCACCATGACCGCGAGCTACCAAAAAATCTTCGATGCCAATCCACGCATCGGTTTTCTCGCCTATGCGAATGCTTTGGTCGTACAAATGGCGGCCGGAAAAATTCCCACCGAAAAAATTGCCGATACGCAGCGCCTCATCTTCAACCAGCGTCTCGATGCCGCGGTCACCGGTATTCTCGCGGCCATGATCCTCGTCCTGATCGTCGAAGCGCTTGCCCAGTGGTACTCGATTCTCAGCCGCCGCAAAGAACCTGTGCTTCACGAATCGCCCTACGTTGCCACGCGCTGGGCCGCGGACTACTCTGGCGCCGCCCACGGAGACGATTGATGAGACACGCTGCAAAGAAAACGTCGCGATTCCTCCGCCGCTTCTGGCGCGGCCTTCGGGAATGGTGTGGCGACTCCGCCTACGAAAGCTACCTCCGTTCGAAAGGGGCGCAGTCCGGTTTGTCCCGCATACTCACACCAGCCGAGTTCTACGTCGAGCAGCTCAACCGCCGCTATTCGCGTCCCAACCGCTGCTGTTGAAAACGACACATTTCCCATGGCGAACTGACCGAGCCTCCGCGATTCGGTGATATATGTTGAAGACCCTTCTCCCACCCAATTCTGGAGGATTTCATGCCAATGTTGCGAGTCTTCGGATTCCTATTTTTATACGCGTCTCTTGCAGCCGGTCCCTGGCCTTCGGCACTTGCCGACGACTCCGTTTCAGGTGACGCGTCTGCGTCCGCAAAGGCACCGGCTTCTCCCGGCGCGCCTGCTCCAAAACCTTCTCACGAAAGTCATTTCGAAGTCGGCGTAGGCGTCAAGGTTTCCACGCTCGGCATTGGGGGAGAAGTCGCCCTTCCCGTTACGGACCGCGCGAACGTGCGCTTCGGATTTAACGCCTTCAACTACAACCACACTTTCCTCAAGGACGGTGTGACCTATAGGGGTGCTCTCGACCTGCGCTCCGCTGAAGCGCTTTTCGATATTTTTCTGTCCCGCGCGGGTTTCCATGTGAGCCCCGGCGTGCTGCTCTACAACGGAAACAAGATCAATGCCAATGCCGCGGTTCCCGGCGGCCAAAGCTTTACCCTGAATGGAACAACTTATGTGAGCGATGCGGCCAACCCTGTCACCGGCACGGGCAAGCTCACCTTTTACAAGGCCGCGCCAATGATTCTTCTGGGGTTCGGCAATCTCGTCCCGCGCAGCAATCGGCGATTCAGCGTCTCCTTCGAAGCCGGAGCTGCGTACCAGGGACCGCCGCGCGCTGCGCTGGCTTTGAGCGGCAGCGCTTGCGACTTCACCGGTCTCAATTGCCGGACCATCAGCTCCGATCCCACCATCCAAAGCAATGTTCTGGCCGAGCAGGCCAAGATCAATAAGAGCGCCTCTCCTTTCCGGTTCTATCCGGTGGTTTCGTTCGGCGTCGGCTACAAGTTTTGACTCCGCGGCCCAGGGATAACTTGTATTGAAGAGTCTTGTATTCACGTATTTTCGGAGCTACACTCCCCGTACTCCCAGTTGGGCCCCTGCTTTCAACATTTCAAATGGAGGGATCATGCCACGCGTGCCTCGTCTGTTTTTGCTTCCTCTCCTCGCGCTTGCCGCTTGTCTCATCTATTTCAGTTCTTCCGCGCAGGAGAAAATATCCAAACCTGATTTTGATATGACCGCCAGCTACATCGAAGCTTGCAGCTGCGACATGTTCTGTCCTTGCTATTTCAACGATCATTCCACCAACCATATGACAATGGGCGAGCACCACGCGGAAGAGCATTTCTGCCGCGCCAACCTCGTTCTCAAAGTCGACAAGGGGACCTATAAGGACGTCAAGTTGGATGGCGCCAAGGTCTGGATCTCTACTGATCTGGGCAGCGAATGGAGCACTGGCAAGGACTCCTGGATGGTGGCAAATTTCGATCCAGCCGTCACTAAGGAGCAGCAGGCAGCGCTGGCTGACATTTTAGGCCAGCTCTATCCGATTCCCTGGCAGAAGAAAGGCGCGGGGACGGCTGCGTTTTCCTGGGACGTGGACACAAAGACCGGAGTGGCCCACGCCAAGATGAACGATGGCAAGGCTGAGGTCGTCTTGGAGCGCGTCGGTGGAAATAGTTCCAGCCACGAAGTTGTCATTCACAATTTGAAATACTGGGGTGCGCAGTCCAACGACGGCTTCCGCATGTGGAAGAGCAAGCACGAAGCCTTCGAAGGCGACGGCCACAAGTTTTCCTACGACGGGACGAATGGGTTCCTGATCACCATCCACTTTTCCGGAAATGCCAAGCCCGTTTCCGCGGACTAATCCTTGGCTCGCGTCGGTCCAGGCAGCCGCGCTTTGCTTTCCGGCAAGGCGTGGCTGTTTGGCTAGAATCCTTCCTCGTCGTCACTATTCTGTTTTACTACCGCGGTTTTGTGGGTGATGCGGATGCTGTGGTCGCGGATTCCGGCGAGGATCGCCCGGCGGGTTTCCGCGGGCAGCATCTCCGGCGCAAAAACACCGGCAAGTTCCCGTGGAAAAAATTTGATAAAAAGCGCGGCGACATGCGCCGTCGCGTACGCTACCGGCGTTGTAAACCGTCCTTGCCGCCGAATCTGATAGAGCGTGGGAAACGTGCAATCGCTGCGGATGAGCAGGTGTTGATCTTCCTTCTTGCCGCGCTTCACTCCCTTCACCAGAACGGCTGCGGCGAATCGCGCGTTCTGCAAAATCCCCTGGCGAATCAGCTTGGCGATCATGCGCGGAGAAGACGTCTGGGGAAAACGCTGCTTCGTCATTCCGCGTGACCTCGACAATTTTCCCTGTTTGTGCCAACGCCGCAGCCGGTCAATCTCGTTCCCGCCGATTTTTACGTCCAGCTCCCGCATGGGAATGAAATGAGGCAACGTTGCCACTTCGTCCTGCGCCGCAAGCACCACGCGCGCGCTGCCTACGGGATCGGCAAAGCGAAATGTTTCAATCTCCGAAAATCGCTTGCCCAATTGAAATTTTCCGTTGCGATAAATGCGCGGGTGCGAGACCGCCTCATCGAACGATACTACCGGCGACCATTGCGAGATGGGATCGTCGCTCTCGCTGCTTTCGTAAAGCCGGATGTGCGCGGCTTCGACTTCGTCCAGCAATTCCGCCGCGCGCCTGACCAGCAAATTCGTCAGCCCGGGCGCCACTCCGGTATTGATCAGCGCCGCGCGGTTTTTTCCATCGAATTTCTTCGCATAGCGGAACTGCTCGGCTTTGAAGGGATGGCGCGTCAGGTGCGAGCTGAGATCGACGTAGTGCGCGCGCAGCCGCAGCGCGGCGCGCAAGACAATCTCATTAAATACTGAAGCCGAAGCGTTGACAATGAGCTGGCAGCCCTTTGCGGCCTTTACGATCCCGCGCAAGTTTCGCGCGTTCACTTCTATCACCGCGATGGTGCTTTTCTTCCCCAGGAAGCGCCGCGCGCGCTCTGGATCGCGGTCTCCGCACCACACCGTATGTCCTTGCCGCTCCAACAATTGCGCGAGAAGTGAGCCGGTCGCTCCGGCCCCTAAAACGAAGATCCGCATGGCGTGGCCAAAACTCTATCACAATCCGAAGGGCCGTCCTTAGCGGTGGTTTTCCGCTGCCCTAATTGCGTAGTTGAGGTGAGCGGCGTAGACTATGGCTGTAACTCCGACCCCTGAAGCCTACGGGAGAGATAACCCATGGCTGCTAGGGCGACGCCCCGACAAATGATCGGGGCCGAGGGTTCGGGTGGAAACGCCCGGGCCTCCCGTGCTTGGAAAGGAGCGATGACACCGAAAATATGTATTTTTTCGGTGCGCGCCCGATTCCCGGCACTGAATCGGGCGGTTTTGTTTTAGATCTCGGTTATCTTCGGATGGCTGGAATCCGCATCCCACTAGTGCAACGCATCATGACCCTTCACGACAAATTCGGCCGGCAGATCACCGACCTGCGCATCTCTATCACGGACCGCTGCAATTTCCGTTGCGTTTACTGCCGCTCCGCCGACCCGGAAAACTACCGCGACCACGACGAGATTCTTTCCTGGCCCGAGCTCGACCGCCTCGCCAGGATCTTCCTCAGCCTGGGCATACGCAAAATCCGCATCACCGGCGGCGAGCCGCTCGTCCGCGAAGGCGTCGAGGACTTCATCGCCCGTCTCCATGCCCTCGGCGTCGAAGATCTTTCCATGACCACGAACGGCCACCTGCTGGCCGAACGCTGCGACCGGCTCATCGCCGCCGGCCTCCGGCGCATCAATATCAGCCTGGATTCCCTTGACCCCGCCAAGTTCGAACGCATCACCAGAACCAAGTCTTTTTCGACCGTGATGCACAGCATCGCGACGGCCCAGAATTCGCGCCTAGCCCCCGCCAAGGTCAATGCCGTACTCGTCCGCGGCATCAACGATGATGAAGTGGAAGCCTTCGCTTCCTATGCCCGCGAAACCGGCATCGTTATGCGCTTCATCGAATTCATGCCACTCGACGCCGACCGCCACTGGACCCGCGGCCTGGTAGTCCCCGCCGCCGAAGTTCACGAGCGCATCCACGCCCGCTGGCCGCTCCAACAAATTCCCCACGAGCGCAGCGAAACCGCCCGCAAATACCGTTTTGCCGACGGCGCGCCCGGCGAGATCGGCCTCATCGCTCCCGTTACCCAGCCTTTCTGCGGACACTGCTCGCGCATCCGCCTGACCGCCGACGGCAAGCTCCGCACCTGCCTCTTCAGCAAGGACGACCACGACTTGCGCGCGCTGCTGCGCGAAGGAGCCTCCGACGAGGATTTAGTCGCCTATATCAGCTCCATCGTCATGGAAAAAGAGGAAGGCCACCGCATCAACGAGCCCGGCTTTATCCAGCCTTCCCGCACCATGGTATTCATCGGGGGATAGTGGAAAATCGCCCCAGATATGCTTGCTTTGCGTTAGCATCAAGTGGAACAGGCTTTTCACCCTGAGCTTGCGAAGGGTAGCCTGTTCTCTTTTCTCAGCTCCAAGCTGTCCCCAGAACGGAAACACGATGGCAGACGAAGACGACGACGATCAGGACCAGGACGAAGCTCCGGATCCACCGCAGCGCCTCTTCACGCTCACCGAAGCGGAGCGCGCCCGCCAGGAACTCGAACCCTTCCTCGTCGAAGCCATGGACTCCCGCAAGAAACTCTCCGGCCTGGAAAACGAACTCGCGGCCGTCGCCGCCCGCATCATGATGATGGGCGGCGTGCTCGTCCCCTACGAAAAGCTGGCCACCGTCCGCATGGAGCATAATCGGCTTGCCGAAACGCTCAAGTCCGCGCTCAACCACATTCTCGAGACCGGCTGTCTCATCAAGGATCTCGACGTCGGCCTCCTTGATTTTCCCGCCGTCATCAATCAGCAGGACGTCTATCTCTGCTGGAAACTCGGCGAAGACCGTATCCGTTTCTATCATCGCCAGGACGAAGGCTTCGCCAGCCGCAAACCCCTCGACCCGCGCGACCTGGGTCCCGGTGACACGATTCAGTAGATTTGGTTGTTACGCGCTTTTGCAGAGGCGGGTTCCAGCCCGGCGCTTTCCTTTAGGTGTCATCCTGAGCGAAGCGAAGGACCGCACTTCCTCCTTCGCAAACGCAAATGTGAGCAACTGTGACCGACCATTTTGAAAACCGCCTAAAAGACTCCGCCAGCCCGTACCTGCGCTCTGCCGCCCACCAGCCCATCGACTGGCACGAATGGGGCGACGCCGCATTCGAACGCGCCAAATCCGAGGACAAGCCTATCCTCCTCGACATCGGCGCCGTCTGGTGCCACTGGTGCCACGTCATCGACCGCGAGAGCTACGAGAACGCGGATATCGCCAGAATTATCAACGAGCACTTCGTGGCCGTAAAAGTCGATCGCGATGAGCGTCCCGATGTCGACTCCCGCTATCAATCTGCCGTCAGCGCCATTTCCGGACAGGGCGGCTGGCCGCTCACCGGTTTTCTACTTTCCAACGGCAAGCCGTTTTTCGGTGGCACTTATTTTCCGCCCGAAGACCAGATGGGCCGCCCTGGATTCCGCCGCGTCCTTCTCGCTGTCGCCGATTCCTATCGCAACAAGCGCGCCGACCTGGAGCGCGCCGCCAACTCCCTCGCCGACGCCGTCTCGCAAGCCGAAGTCTTCACCGGCGCCCGCGCCGATTTCGACCTCGGCGTCGTCGACACCCAGATCAAATCCATCACCCAGCTTTTCGACATCAAGAACGGCGGCTTCGGCCGTGCCCCGAAATTCCCGCACTCCTCGGCCATTGATCTCATCCTCGAGCGCTACCAGCAAACAAAAGAAAGGCATCTCCTCGCCATAGCCGAAACCACGCTCGAAAAAATGGCTCGCGGCGGCGTCTACGACCAGCTCGCCGGGGGCTTCCACCGCTACTCCGTCGACGAGCGCTGGCTCGTCCCCCACTTCGAGAAAATGTCCTATGACAATTCCGAGCTTCTGAAAAATTCTCTCCACGGCTGGCAAATCACGCAGAACCCGTTTCTTCGCGAGACTGCCGAAGGCATCGTCGGCTGGGTGAATGAAGTCTTGTCGGACCAAGTGAATGGCGGTTTTTACGCCAGCCAGGATGCTGACTATTCGCTTGACGATGACGGAGATTATTTCACCTGGAGCCTCGACGAACTTCGCTCCGCGCTACTCCCTGAAGAAGCTCGCATCATGGAGCTGTACTACGACATCGAGGCCCAGGGCGAAATGCACCACAATCCGGCGAAAAATGTGCTTCGGATCGCGGGCGACGTTGCTGATATCGCAAGACAGCTCGGCCTCGATGAAACAACTGTCCGCCTAACCATCGCCAAGTCCAAAGGGAAGATGCTTGCCGCGCGCCTCCCGCGTCCCACTCCATTCATCGATAAAACGATGTACGTCTCCTGGAACGCGATGTTTGTCTCTGCTTATCTTGACGCCTCGCGAGTTCTGGGCGGCTCACTCGGTGCAAGCTGCCGCAGCTTCGCGCTGAAAACTCTTGACCGCATGCTGAAAGAAGTCTGGACTGAAACCCGCGGCTTCGGCCACCGCATCGGAGGCCCCGCTCTCGAAGGCTCACTCGACGACCAAGTTTTCAGCGTTCTTGCGCTGCTCGACGCTTACGAAACCACGCTCGATCCCTGCTATTTCACTGCCGCGCAAAAAACCACGGATCTCGCCATCGCGCGCTACGGCGACGTCGAAGGCGGCGGCTTCTTCGACCGTCCTTCCGACGCCGCGCCTATGGGCGGCCTGGATGTCCGCCGCAAGCCCTTCCAGGATTCCCCCACGCCCAGCGCCAATTCCGTTGCCGCCATCGCCCTCGTTCGAATGCACGCCTTCACCGGCGACGACCGCTATCGCGCATTCGCTCAAAAAACGCTCGAAGCCTTTGCCGGCATCGCCCCGCAGTACGGCCTCTTCGCCGCCACCTACGGCTTGGCCGCCACACTCTTTGCGCATCACCCAGTCCAAATCGTAATCACCGGCCCCGGCAACGATCCCGTCGCCCAAGCCCTGGAAGCCGCCGCCCACCGCGTCTACCGTTTCGGCAAATCCGTTCTCCGCGTCACTCCCAAAACTTCCCAACTCCATTTAGCCGGCGCACTAAAAGAAATGCTCGCGCATCTCCCCTCCGGCAAGCCCCTCGCCGTGGTCTGCTCCGGCCAAACCTGTCTCCCCCCAACTAGCGATCCCGCTCAGCTAACCGCCCTCCTCGAAAATGGCGTAGCCGGCGCCGCCACCTCTTAGCGTTAGCGCAATCGAACGCTCAGCTGGTAGGGGCGCAGCATGCTGCGCCCCTACCACCGCCCAAGCGGTCTAGAAGGTAAGCCCGGATTTCTCTTGCAAACAAAAAGCGAGCGCGCTGCTGATGCAGCGCGCCCGCCAGGTCATCACTCTCTCTTTTTTCCCGAACTTCCTTTACGTCTTTTACTTCCCTAGCTTCCTTATTTCTTTGGCCTCGACTCCGGAGGCACCAGCCCGTTATTCCGGTAATACACCACCAGGTTGCCGTAGTGTTCTCCAGAGTGCTCGATCAGCCCGTACGCCAAGTCATACAGCCGGTCCAGGTGTGGTCCGCCGTCATTAACGGCCTCGTTCAGTCCTTTGTCGCCTTTCGCCTTGATAACGTCCGCCCCGTCGTTCACACACTGCTTTACGAACGTCACCAAGTCCGCCTTACTATTGATTTTCAAGTCGGCCGGTTTTGGATCGTCCGGATACCGCGGCTTTTTCCCCAGCGCAGTGTCCGTGAAGTAGTACATGGACGATGAAACGTGCAGTAGCACCGCCCGAAACGTCCTCGAATCCGCCTGCGGCTTGTAATCATACTTATCTTCCGGCAGGTCTTCGGCAATGGTGATAAGTTTCCTCCCAATCTCGTTCCACTGCTCCAGTACCGCCTGCGATGGGCTCAGTGCCGGTTTCGGCGGCTCTTTCTTCGCCGCCTCCTGCGCCAGTAGCGGCAACACCGCCAATCCCATCGTCAAAGCCGCTCCCGCTACCCACTTTACCTTGTTCATTTTTCCTCCTCCGTTGCGCCCGCGAGCCGGACGTCACCCCTTCAGACGCACAACTCTGGCCGGCGTTTCTCCCAGTTGGCAGTGCCTGGCTTGACGCACCCGGCTTTCCAAGGGGGTTCATCTTACGCAGTAAAGTCGCCCTCGTCATGCAAATTCCCGACCGCCGCATGGTAAACTTGTGTTTTGGACCTGAGGAGCGGTATCACTGTGAATTGGGGCTTTTTTTTCCTCCGTATCGCCATCGGGTTGAGCATCCTGACGCTGCTCTATCTCTCGCAGCGCTTTTGGTACCGTGCTCTTTGGCGCGTCACCTCGCATTGGGGGCGCATGCCCCTTCGAGTCGGCCCCCGGCTGGCTTACATTGTTCTTCTCCTGCTGGTCATCGTAACCATTGCGCAAGGCTTGGTCTTCGGGCGCGCAGCTTTCACGCGTCGCAGCTCGATGGTGAGTGTTTTCGCGGGCCTCTGGTTTTTCAGCGCGCTCTTCGCTTATATCGCGGTCAAAGCGGTTCATGGCCTGGAACGCCTCTGGCGTTTGCTGCACACTGCCGCAGCAAAGAATTCTTCCGCTCAGCACCCTTCCGCTTCCACGCCCGCTCAGGAAGCTGCCGAGACGGTTGCCGATCCCGGCCGCCGCTACTTCTTTCGCGCCGCCACTGCCGCCGCCGGTGCCGCCCCATTTCTTGGCGCCATGTATGGCTTCGCTGCCGAGCGCCTCAACTACCAGGTCTGCCGCATCGAGATTCCCCTGCCTAACCTGCCGTCCGCTCTCGACGGCCTGAAGATCGTACAAATCAGCGACATTCACCTCAGCAGCTACATGTCGCGAGCGCAAGTGCGCCGCGCCGTGGATATGGCCAATGATCTCGGAGCTGATCTTGCCGTCGTCACCGGTGATCTCATCACCGGCTCCGGCGATTCCATCGCCGATTGCGTCGATGAGATTCGCCGGCTTCACACCCCGCTCGGCACCTGGGGCTGCAACGGCAATCACGAAATCTACGCCCGCGCGGAAGACGAAGCCGGCTATCTCTACGGGCAGGCGGGCATGAAGCTGCTCCGCCAAGAAAACGCGCAAATTACTTTCAAAGGCGCTTCCTTCAATCTCATTGGCGTCGATTACCAGCGCGAGCGCACTCCCCGCGGCCAGCGCCAGCAAACTTTGGCCAATGTCGAGCACCTTGTCCGCCGCGATATGCCCAACATTCTCCTTTCCCACAATCCCAACACTTTCAACCGCGCCGCCGAACTCGGCATCGAACTTTCCCTTGCCGGCCACACCCACGGCGGACAAATCCAGGTCGAAATCCTCGACCATCGGCTCAGCCCCGCGCGCTTCATCACCGACTATATTGCCGGCCTCTACCAGCGCCCGCTTTTCGCCCCGGCTCTTCAGGAACACGCCGCTTCAAACGCTCCTGTCACCCGGGCGTTCAGTCCCTCGCTGCTCGGCTCCGCCTTGTCTCGCATGGCCCATATCTACGTGAATCGCGGCCTTGGCACCGTCGGCGCTCCAGTACGGCTGGGCGTACCTCCCGAAATCAGCTTGATTGTCCTCCGCACGGCATAGGCAGCCTCCCGCCGCCTCACCACATCCATCTCTACCGCCATCCGAATCGGGGAATAAATTTCTCCAATGTTTGGTATGCAATCCGGTGCATTGATTCAGATTCTTGGAACTTGACCAATTGCGTCATACCTCCTTTTCTGCAAGTTCCTTGCTCTCAATCGCCGCGATTCCAGAATTCTCCGTCTAACCTTGGAATTCGGCTTGCATCAAATACGTCGGAGTCCACCCGGTTGAAGTTCGTCTGCGAACACGTGGGACGTGTTTCGCGTCGAAAATCTCGCTTTGGAAGGATTCTCAAATGTTGTCCAAAAGTAAGTCCTGGAAGTTTCTTCCAGCAGTGGCTCTTTCGCTTTTCTTGCTCCCCTCTGTAACCCCAGCGCAACACTACAAACAAACGAACCTCGTCTCCGACATAGCCAGTATGGCTCCCACGTTTGACCCCAATCTGAAGAATCCCTGGGGCCTCACGCGCTCCAACACCAGCCCCTTCTGGGTCGGCAACAATAACTCCGGTACTTCCACCCTCTACACGGGCGCCGGTGCCATCATTCCCATTAACGGCAACGGAGTTGTGATCGTTCCTCCTCCGGCGTTTGAGCCCAACGCTCAATCGGCTCCCACTGGAGTCGTCTTCAACGGCAGCCCGACGGATTTTCTGGTCGTTCCTGGTACTCCCGGCACAGCCGCTCATTTCATCTTCGCAACAGAGGATGGAACCGTCTCGGCTTGGGACGGCGGAAAGAGCGCTGTTCTCAAGGTGGATAACTCCGATAAGGGCTCCGCGAATGGTGCGGTCTACAAGGGAATGACTTCCGCCGAGATCAACGGGCACCGCTTCCTCTATGTCACGAATTTCCGTTCCGCCAAAGTCGAAGTCTACGACACAAATTTCAAGCGCGTGAACTTCGATGAAGATGCTTTCGAAGCCGAAGGCGTTCCGCACGGCTTTGCTCCCTTCAACGTGCAGAACGTGGGCGGCACACTCTTCGTCACCTACGCCAAGCAGGACGCCCCCCGGCACGATCCGGTCGGCGGCGATGGCCTCGGCTTCGTCGAGTTGTTTACGCCAAGCGGCAAGCACATCGGCAATCTCGAGCATGGCGACTGGTTCAACGCTCCCTGGGGCGTCGTTTGGACCACGCGCGATTTCGGCGAGTTCAGCAACGCCATTCTCGTGGGCAACTTCCGCAGCGGATGGATCGCCGCGTTCAATGGCTTTACCCACAAATTCATCGGCTTCGTAAAGAATCCCGACGATTCGCTCATGTTCATTGATGGAATTTGGTCCCTCACCTTCGGCAACGACGGGACTGCCGGCCCGGCCAACACTCTGTTTTTTACTGCCGGTATCAACAATGAAACGGACGGCCTTTTCGGCACCATCACGCCGATTGACGGCCTCGACGGCAACGAAGAGTAAATCGGCAAAACGTTTTTTCTCTCGCATTGCAGCAACGCGGACGGCAGAGATTCCTTCTTCTCTGCCGTCTTTTTTTTCAATGACCGCCAAGGAATCACTTCCTTCCCAACTTTCCTCCTCCGTTCGATTCTGCAGCTCATTCCTGTGAGCGCCCATGAATGCTAAGATTTCACGCGTTCCATCGCCCACTACATGATCATCAAAGAAACAAACTATTGGCTCGAGACGGTGACCGCTGCGCCCGCGCAATCGGCGCGCGAATTGCCTGACGGCGTCGACGTCGCCGTAATCGGCGGTGGCTTTTGCGGACTCTCCGCCGCTCGCACGCTTGCGAAACGCGGCGTGAACGTCGCCGTGTTCGAAGCGGAAACTTTCGGCTGGGGCGCCAGCTCGCGCAACGGCGGCATGGTTCTCACTGGCATGAAGCTGCCCGCACCCACGCTCATCAAACGCTACGGGATGGATGCCGTGCGCAAAATGTACGCGGCTTCGCTCGACACCATCGATTGCGTCGAGCGCATCGTTCGCGAAGAAAATATCGACTGCGATTTCTCGCGCTGCGGCCACCTGGAAGTGGCTTGCAAGCCGTCGCATTTCGATGCCTACGAAGAATCCGCCGCGCTCGCCAGGCGCGAATTCCAGCACGAATTGCGCATCGTCTCAAAAAATGACCTGTCAGGCGAAATCGGCTCGGACATTTATTTCGGCGGCATGGTGGACGAAACCAGCGCGGGCCTGAACCCCGCGCGCTACGTCGCCGGGCTGGCGCTCGCGGCGCGGCGCGCTGGCGCCTGTCTTCACGACCACACGCGCGTCACCTCCATCGAGCAGGAAACAAGCAACCGCTCGCGCAGGTTCCGCTTGCAAACTTCAAAAGGCCCCGTCACCGCGCGCGAAGTAATTCTCGCCACCGGCGCGTACACCACCAAAGCTACTCCCGCGCTGCGAAAAAAAATCATTCCTATCGGCTCGTACATCATTGCCACCGAAGTCCTGCCCGCCGCACTGGCCCGCGAACTCAGCCCGCGCAACCGCATGATCTACGACTCGAAACATTTTCTTTACTACTACCGCCTCACGCCGGACAATCGCATGCTCTTCGGAGGCCGCGCGGCCTTTTTCCCGGAAACCGAAGACACCGTGCGCCAGAGCGCTGAAATTCTCCGCCGCGGCATGATTGGCGTCTACCCGCAACTGCGCGACACCAAGGTCGAATTCGTGTGGGGCGGCACGCTCGATTTCACGCTCGATGTCATGCCTCATGCCGGAAAAATCGACGGTATGTATTTCGCCGCGGGCTTCGCCGGCCACGGTGTTGCCGCCGCTACCTGGTTCGGCGAGAAGCTCGCCGGCCTCATCTGTGGCGATCCCAATGACATTCCCTTCGACGGCATCAAGTTTCCCTCCGCTCCCTTCGGCCTCCGCAGCGGCCACACCTGGGCGCTTCCCCTGGCCGGCGCCTGGTACAAGATTCTCGATTTCCTTACTTGATCGTCCTCCTTTCTTCCTTCCTCTTTTCTCTTCTCCGCGTCCTCTGCGTTCTCTGCGCCCTCGGTGTTAAATCTTTTCGCTTGTACCTTCCTTTCGTGTCGCGCGAAGCACAAAATACATAATCGGTCCTAGCAACACCGGCACCGGTCCCCACTTCCGCGCAAATGGATCGCTCCCCACGAGCGCTACCACGCTCATCGCCAGCGGCGCTCCCACAACGTAAACCAGCCCGGCACGGCCCCAAGGGATCCGGAACGGCCGCGCCAAATCCGGCCGTGTCCTGCGCAACTGCCACGACGCCAGCACCGTCAAAATCGTCACACCGATGCGCAGCCAAACGTACACGGTCAAGAGCTGCACCATCGTCTTCTGCGCCAGCAGCGCGCAAATAAGGGAAGACGCGAGGATGGCGATCCACGGCGTGCCGTAGCGCGGATGACGCGCCGAAAACGCCGCCGGTAGGTAGCCGTCCTCCGCCATCGTGGACGGCATGCGCGTGGTCGCCAGGACCGTCGCGTTCAGCAGCGAAAGGTTCGTGACCATCGCCGCGATGGTCATCGCAAGGCCCAGCCACGGCCCGCCGATCAGCCGCGCGGCATCGGAAAAATATCTCGTGTGCCATTTCTGCCAGTCCCCGAGCGCCGCGAGCGAGAACATCGCCGGCAAAAAATACGTCGCCATAGAAAGCGGCACGACGACGGCCAGCGCGATGGGATAGTTCCGCTGCGGGTTTTCCACTTCCTCCGCCACGCTGGACACCTGCTCATAACCGGAGTAAAGCCACAAACCCAGCGCCAGCCCCGCGCCGAAAACCTGAAACGGTGGCACGTGCGGCGGCACGAGCGGCGCAAACGGATTGTGCTGCCACTTCGCCGCCGCGATCACGCAAAGCGCCGCGATCACCAGCAGCACGAAAACTCCCATCACCGTGGACACCGCCCCGACCATCTGGATGCCGCGTACGTTGATCCACGCTATCACCGCGATGATCAGCACGCTCACCAGGTGGTGCTTCCATCCCGCGATCGCCGGGAAATAAAAGCTCAGGTAGTCGGTCGTCAGCACGGCATATGCAGCCACCAGAAGAAACGAGGCGCTCCAGTTCCACCACCCCGCTAGGAATCCCCAGAAGTTCCCGAATGCCGCCCGCACCCACCGGTAAAACCCGCCTTCGACTGGAATCGCCGTAGTCAACTCCGCCGCCACCAGCGAGACCGGAATGCACCAGAAAAACGGTATGAACAGGAGATACAGCAGCGTCAGCCCCGGCCCGCTGGTGGTAACCATGTCCTCCAGCCCAAACGGGCCCCCCGTCGCATACGCATACATCACAAACACAAACGGCAGCAGCCCCGCCTTCCGCATCGCCGCGCTTTTCGCGTCGTTCTTCAATTCTTCCTTCCCAACTGCCACGCGCTCAGGCACAATTCCTATCTCCAACTCTCTTCCTCACGGAGGTTCCCATGCCGCAACCATCCCCGTCCGCCGCTTCGCCGGTTCATAGCGTCTTCATGGACCGCGTGCCTCGCCCTCCCGTCTTTGCAACTCCTGCCGAAGAACGCCGTCATCGCAAAGAGCGCCTCGCTGCCGCTTTTCGCCTCTTCTCTCGCTTCGGCTTTGATGAAGGTGTCGCCGGCCACATCACCGCGCGCGATCCCGAGCGGCTCGACCATTTCTGGGTGAATCCTTTTGGCATGCACTTCGGCCAGATTCGCGCTTGCGACCTTATTCTTGTGGATCACGCTGGCACTGTCGTCGAAGGCCGCGCGGAAGTCAATCTCGCTGCCTTCGCCATTCACTCGCGGATCCACGCCGCCCGCCCGGACGTGGTCGCCGCCGCACACGCCCACTCGCTCTACGGTAAATCGTGGTCAGCCCTTGGCCGCCTGCTTGACCCGCTCACGCAGGATGCTTGCGCGTTTTACGAAGATCACGTCGTTTTCGACGATTACACCGGCATTGTCGAGGAAACTTCCGAAGGCGACCGCATTGCCCGCGCCCTCGGCGCAAAGAAGGCCGCCATTCTCCGCAATCACGGCTTGCTCACTGTCGGCCATACCGTTGACGAAGCGGCTTGGTGGTTCATTACCATGGACCGTTCCTGTCAGGCCCAATTGCTCGCCGAAGCCGCCGGCCAGCCGCATAAAATTCCCCACGAAACCGCCAGGCGCACCTACGCGCTCGTGGGCTCGCACCTCGCCGGCTGGTTCCAGTTCCAGCCCCTTTTCCAGCGCATCTCCCAAGAGCAGCCCGGCCTCTTCGACTAGCGCTCTGTCTCGTGGCTCTGCTAGCTCGGTCGAGAGACTCAACTTAAACCGGATTCGACGTAGTGCGCAGGCGGGCTACGACTAGGCGGATTTCTTCGTAGGGGATTTCGGGCGGGAGGGCTTCCTTGAGGGGTTTCAAGCGGTCCGTTCCCAATTGGCGGCAGGCGGCGCTGATCTGGTGGTAGCGCTCGGCGGGTAGCCAAGCGAGCTGATACTCCACGTCGCCTCGTTCGACCAGCTTCGCCACCATTTCTATGACGGCTTGTACCCGACGTCCGCGAATCTGCGCGATTTCTTCGAAGGTGCGGCCTTCTTCGAGCAGGCGCTGGGTTTCTTTCGCGGGAGAGGAGACTTTTACCATACCTTCGTTCGTGGCGCGAGCTCCCTCGCGGAAGCGGCGCAATGCGTCCAGAATTTCCTTGCCGTACATTTCGACTTTTTTGTCGCCGAAGCCGGAGACGCGGCGAAGTTCCAGCACGCTCGTCGGTTTCACCGTGCACAGATCCGCAAGAGCGGAATCGTGCAGGACGACGAAAGCAGCGACTCCTCTTTCCCTTGCGATATTTCGCCGCCACTCGCGAAGGTACTCTTTCAACTCGAAGTCGGCGGAGATCGTTAGGGTCGCCGCCGCGGGACGCGGCGCGACCGGCCGTGGTGCGGCGGGGTGCGTGGTCCCCGTGGTGCGCGGGGCGGTGCGCTTTCTTCGCGGCGATCGCAGCTCGATTTCCAGCCAGTCCGGCGTGGCCGCACAGGCATCGCAATTGCCGCAGGACTCCCACTTGGGAACTTCGCCAAAATGGCGGCAGACGTGACGCTGGCGGCACTCTTTCGATTGCACGAAACGCTCGACTTCGTGATAACGCTGCCAGGCGCGTTCTTTTTCCGCAGGGTCTTCGATTTTGCCGATGAAGTAGGCATGCAAGCCCGTGTCTTTTTTTTGCCAGAACAAAAAACAATCGGCCGGGAGCGCGTCGCGCCCGGCGCGGCCCGCTTCCTGGTAGAACTGCTCGACGCTCTTTGGAAGCGAAAGATGAATCACCGCGCGCACGGCCGCTTTATTAATGCCCAAACCGAAGGCCATGGTTCCCACCATGACACGCACTTCATCGGCCATCCATTTTTCCTGGTTCTCGCGCCGCGCGGCGCTTTCCATCTGGCCGTGATAGCCGATGGCGGCGATGCCGTTTTCCTCGAGGAAATCGACAGTGTCACCAACGCGCGCGATCGTGGGAACGTAGACGATCACGCTTCCGTCCGAGACTTGCCTGACGGCGCGCAGCAGCAATTTATTTTGCGTTCTGGCGTCACATTGGCGAACGATGTAGCGCAGATTGGGGCGGCGAAAGCTGGCAATGTGCTTGTGCGGATCGCGCAGGCGGAGCTGCTCGATAATGTCGTGGCGGACGCGCCGGGTGGCGCTGGCGGTGAAGGCGGCGATGGGACGATCGGGAAAGAGTTCGCGCAGGCGGCTGAGCTGGCGATATTCCGGCCGGAATTCATGTCCCCACTCGGAAATACAATGGGCTTCGTCGATGGCGAAGAAGGAGATGGGGAGGAGCTTCAGCCAGTCCACGGTGCCGCTGAACGCGATGCGCTCCGGCGACAAATAGAGCAACTGGTATTTGCCGGTAGCGGCGTGCTGAAGGATGTGGGCGCGCTCTTCTGGGGGGGTGGCGGCGTTCAAGCAGGCGCCGGAAATTCCCATTTGCAGGAGTTGCGCGACCTGGTCCTGCATCAAGGCGATCAACGGGGAGATGACCACCGCGGTGGTGGCGTTGAGGACGGCAGGTAATTGATAGCAGAGCGACTTGCCGCCACCTGTGGGCATGACGACGCAGGCGTCGCGTCCCGCGGCGATGCTCCTGACAATGTTCTCCTGCCCCGGGCGGAAGGATTCGTAGCCCCAATAGCGGTGTAATGCCTCGGAAAAGCGTTCTCTCTCTCGCTCTGGGGAGTTCTGTTTGGGCGCCGGTGGCGCCAGAGTTGCCATCATTCTCTCTCCCGTCCGCGGTCGCGAATGTGCGGCGAGCAGCCAGGCGCACGAAGCGAGCTGCAATGTTCGCTTTTGTTTCCCCATATGTCAAATACAATTTCGGATATGCCGCTGTGCGTTTCAAATCGCAACTTCTCGACAGGGAAAGGTGCAAAGGTTGTCAGAGATTCAAGCGTTTCTCCCACCGTGAGGAGAAAGTGGGTCACCTTTGGCGTGCCACGCAATGACAGCTTGCGCGCGGCGCCTGGGTGTGTGGGACGCAGCGACGCTGCACCTCTGCAAAGACATTTCACTTCGTGGCGACAGCCGCAGGTTGGCCGCTGCATGTCCGCAACGCGAAGTTGCCGCGGTCATTCGCAGGTGCCATAATTCCACTTTGACTGCAGGAATGCGGGCGGGATATCTGTCACCGGTCGCGAATCATTTGCGGCCGGTACTGAGGGGGTTCTATGGGACTGCGCGATAGCTGGATTGAGAAAAGAGAAGCGGCCGCTGCCGGGGCGAACGGCAACAGGAACGTTTCCCAGATGCATCTGGCGCGGCAGGGCGTGACCACCGAGGAGATGGAGTACATTGCGAGGCGCGAGAAATTGGAACCGGAGCTAATCCGCAGCGAAGTGGCGCGCGGTCGCTGCATCATTCCCGCCAATATCCGTCACCGCAACCTGGAGCCGATGGCCATCGGCATCGCGACGAAGTGCAAGATCAATGCGAACATCGGGAACTCCTCCACCACCTCGAATATCGACGAGGAGCTGAAGAAGCTGCATCACGCGGTGCACTATGGCGCGGACACGGTCATGGATCTTTCCACGGGCGGAGATATTCCCGTGATTCGAAAGGCGATTATTGATGCTTCGCCGGTGCCTGTGGGCACGGTGCCAGTGTACGAAGCAATCTCGCGGGTGCGGCGGCCGGAGGATTTGACGTTCGAATTGATGCGCGAAGTGATCGAGGAGCAGGCCGAGCAGGGCGTGGATTACATGACGATTCACGCGGGCGTGCTGCGCGAGCATGTTCCGCTGGTGCGCAAAAGGATTACGGGAATTGTGAGCCGTGGCGGGTCGCTGATGGCGCACTGGATGGAGCATCACAAGAAGCAAAATTTTCTGTACGAGAACATCGAGGAAATCTGCAAGATTTTCAAGAAGCACGACGTGAGTTTTTCGTTTGGCGATGGGCTGCGGCCGGGGTGCATCGCGGACGCCAGCGACGAAGCACAATTTGCGGAGCTGAAAGTGCTGGGCGCACTGACCACGAAGGCCTGGGAGCACGACGTGCAAGTGATGATTGAAGGGCCGGGGCACGTGCCGCTGGACAAGATCAAGGAGCAGGTGGACAAAGAGATGGAGTGGTGCCACGAGGCGCCTTTCTATACGCTTGGGCCGCTGGTGATTGATATCGCGCCGGGGTACGACCACATTACCAGCGCGATCGGGGCGGCGATGATCGGCTGGCACGGTGCATCGATGCTGTGCTACGTCACGCCGAAAGAGCACCTGGGGTTGCCAAATGCGGAAGACGTGAAGCAGGGCGTGATCGCGTACAAGATTGCGGCGCACGCCGCGGACGTGGCGCGGCACCGGCCAGGCGCGCGCGACCGCGACGACGCGCTCTCGTACGCCCGATTCCTCTTCGACTGGAACAAGCAGTTTGAGCTCTCGCTCGATCCCCCAACGGCGAAGGCCATGCACGATGAAAACCTTCCCGACGACTTCTACAAGGAAGCCAAGTTCTGCTCGATGTGCGGGCCGAAATTCTGCTCGATGAACATCACGCAAATGGCGGATGCCGAGGGCGGGCACGACCAGGAGGAGCGGAAACAGAAATTCGTGGAGTTACTGGCAAAAGTACAGAACGCCTAGTTTTCAACGAATGCCTGAGATCACTTCCAACGATTCCCTGCGCGAGGAATTTAACCGCTGGGCGGAGGCGGGGCGGGGCGAGGGGATGGAGCAGGACCACCTGCCCATCACGCTGCCGGTGCTGGAGAAAATGCGGCTTGCGCCAACGGACAACGTCCTGGACGTCGGCTGCGGGGCGGGCTGGCTGTCGCGGCGGCTGGCGAAATTGGTGCCCGAGGGCCGCGTTGTTGGGATGGACATTTCGGACGAGATGATTCGTCACGCGCGGCGCGCCAGCGTGGACTTCGACAATTTGATGTTCGTTGCAGGAGAAGTTGCGCAAATCCCCTGGCAGCCGAATTTCTTCTCTCAAGTGATTTCCGTCGAATCTTCGTATTACTGGCCCGATCCTGCCGCGGGCATCAAAGATATTTTTCGGGTTCTCGGCGACGGCGGCTCGGCGTGGATCTTGATCAACTACTACCGCGACAATCCGCACTGCCACCAGTGGGGAAGTCTCCTCGCTGTGCCCACGCATCTTTTTTCCGCCGACGAATGGGGCCAGTTATTTCGTGATGCGGGATTCACGAACGTGACGCACGAGCGCATCATTGATCGATCTCCGTCGCCGGACGTCTACACCGGCCGTTGGTTCCGCGACGCGGAACAACTGCGCGCTTTTAAGAAGGAAGGCGCGTTGCTCCTATCCGGAACCAAGTAAGAAGCCCAGGTTACCGTTTCCGAACCCCAAAGCGCGGATACAGGTCTTGCCCGGTAAACAGGTGCTAAAATGCATGTAAGTTTCCCTCCCCTGCTGAGCGAAAGAGGCCTAGCACACCGGAAAGATTTTGTCGGTGAGGTGCGCATGACTGATGCCGTGCAGAAATTGCAGGT
>Ga0210400_10000075_pt1 | contig 135974 bp, 126 predicted proteins | sample IncBWH26MmetaG_FD_155456 | JGI IMG/M metagenome (GOLD analysis project Ga0210400, IMG submission 155456) | Forest soil microbial communities from Barre Woods Harvard Forest LTER site, Petersham, Massachusetts, United States - Inc-BW-H-26-M | ecosystem: Environmental > Terrestrial > Soil >... | reverse complement strand
TAAAAGACGCCCAGACCGAGCTCGCCAACGCCAACGGCCAGACCGCCGCCCTGGTGGCGCAGATCGTGGCAGCTCAGATCGCGCGCGAGGATCAGCTGATCCAGGCCGCCGATGACGCCGCCTGGGCCGCCGCCCAGGCGTGGATGGCCAGCAACAACATCGTCTACCCCACCTCCGTGGGGCACTCCGTCCAGTACCGCTTCATCTGGCCCACCACCAAGGGAACCGTGACCCAGTGGTTCGGGCCCACCGACTACGCGCCCGAGCCGCCCGGCTTCGGCGCCGCCCACTTCCATGCCGGCATCGACGACGCCAACGACACCGGCACACCGGTGCTGGCGGCGGACGACGGTGTCGTGGTGGCAGCCGAGGACAGCATGCTGAACGGCCAGCTGATCGGCTACGGGCGGCACGTCATCATTGCCCACCAGGGCGGCCTGATGACCCTCTACGGGCACCTCGAGGGGTACTTCGTGAAGCCGGGCGACAAGGTGACCCAGGGCCAGACCATCGGCCTGATGGGTTCGACCGGCAACTCCAGCGGACCTCACGTCCACTTCGAGGTCAGGGTCAACAACTCGCCCGTGGACCCCAAGCCCTACCTGCCGCCGAACGGCCCCAACGACTTTCGGGGATAGGCCGGTTTTCGGCGGCCCTCCCGCCGCTACGCTGCCGCGGCCTGCCGCTTCTCCAGCCTGACTTTGCGCTTTCGCAGGTCAATCAGGCAGCGGTCCTCAGCCCGGCTTCGGGGCCCGCTCCCCTCGAGGGCGTCGACCGCCGCCGAGACGATCTCGATCGCGGCGCCGCGGTCCTTGCGGCGGTGTTCGAGGATCTTGGCCAGCATGATGCCCGCCTCCCAGGGCCGGGGGTAGCGATCCCAGGTCGCCTGCACGACTTCCTCGGCCCGCTCGGCTCGACCGGATCGCCGCAGCGCCACCGCCAGCCGCAGCCCGAGCACGTAAGCCAGCTCCAGCGGAGTCCAGGACCCGGGCCAGACCTCGCCGTTCCACCCCCCGTCCGATTCCGCCCAGAGCTGCTCGTAGATCGCGATCGCGCCTGAGGGCTCACCGCCACCCTCCAGCAGCCGGGCGACGCCGAAGCGGTCCAGGGGATGTGCCCGGCCGCTGGAATCGATCAGCGTCAGCATGTGGTCAAGGAGCAGGCTGAGGCTGACCACGTCCTGGCGGTTGTGGGCCACGACTGAACGCAGCAGCTCGGGGTCCCCACTGCGGAGGTAGGCGAAGTACATCTCGGGGATCAGGTAGCCGGGGATGTCATCGCCTCGGTCCTTGCCCAGCACGCGGGCCTCAACGTTCTGCAGCGTGCAGCTTCCCAGCCGGGCCCGGAAGATCCGCCGAGAGGGGTGCAGCAGGTCCAGGTGCGGCTTGCTGAGACATGTGGGCGACCGCCTCGACATCAGCATCCGCCCGCTGAGCACCGGCGAGTCGAAGCTGCGTCCGTTGTAGCTGACCAGCGCACAGCTGGCGTCGAGATCCTGTCTGATGGCCTCCAGGAACGGCTGCTCCAGGGCGGGGTCGGGCAGGATGTACTGGCGCAGCATCAGCCCGTGGCGGCCGCGCCAGGCCATCGCCATCAGGAAGACCTGGTTGCCGACCCCGCTCGAGAGCCCAGTCGTCTCGGTGTCGAAGAAGCACCAACCCTCGCGGTTGGGGGGCATCTCGAGGCCCAGCACCGATGCCGAATGGAGCTGGGGGGCGCTGTCCGGAAGGTTGTGGACGGCTTCGATGACCACGTAGGGGCCGGCGGCGTTCTCCCCGACTGCGCCGCCCAGCGTTGATGCCAGGCCGCCGAGGTCGGTTTCGCCTCGCGGTGGCCGCGGCCGCGCCTGCCGGCCCAGGCTTTCAAGCCGTTCTTGCAGCAGCACTTGGGACCAGCACCGGGCCGGGCTCGGCCCTCGCCACCGACAGCGAGGAACCCTTGGCGTCGACGTCTCGCTCGACCACCGCGCCGATGCAAGACGGGCAACCGCCGGCGCAGGCGCAGCCGGCGATCAGCTCCGCGGCGGCCGCCAGCAGCTGGTCGTGGAGATCGAACAGCCGTGGGCTGAGGCCGACGCCACCGGGGAAGACGTCGTAGATGAAGATCGTCGGCCCGCCCGTCTGCGGCGATCGAACTTGCACCGCCACGCCGAGGTCGCGCGGATCGCACATCAGGAACACCGACGCGGTGTGCTTGATGGCGTGGGCCAGGCCCTGGAGCCCGGCCTGCAGCATCCGTCGCGGGTACGTCGCCGCCAGCTCCTCTGGAACGCGCAGCCAGTAGCTGGTGGTGTGGAGGTCGACCTGGGGTAGGTCGATGGGACCGGCGCCGACCGCCTCGTGAGTGTGAAAGCGGATCTTCTTGAAGATCGTCGCCACCGAGGAGACCTGGACCTCGCCGTGGGCCTTGGCCAGGGGGCCCTCGGCACTGTCGAAGCTCTCCAGGACGTGGACGCTGGCGGCCCGGTCGGCGTCGGTGTAGTAGTCGACGTTGACCGGTCGCACGTAGGCCTTCTTTTCGGCCCAGTCCAGGTGGTCGACGTGGTACTGCTGGCCCTCGTGCATGTAGATCGCCTGGTCGTGCAACAGCGTCTGGGCGGCGAACTGGTCCATCTCCCCGATCACCCGGGCGCCGGCGCTGGCGGCCCCCCCAGGAGCGTTGCTGGTGTCGATGATGACCACGTTCTCGGCCAGGATCGAGCGCAGGCTGACCTCCGACGCGGGGAAGACCTCTGACGCCCAGTACCAGCGGCCCGCCGAGTGATGGGCCTGTCCCTCCACCTCCAGCAGGCTGAGCATCTCTCCCACCGCCGCTCCCCCAAATCGCTCGCCGTCCTCGAATGGCACTTCGAAGACCGACGCCTGGAGGTGGCCGAGCAGAACCAGGAGGTTGTCGGGATCGACCAGCCCATTCTCGGGGGAGCGCTCCAGGAAGTACTCCGGGTGGCGGGCGAGGAACTGGTCGACCGGGTTGCTGGAACAGACCAGGACTCCCACAGACGGCTCGTCGCGGCGGCCGGCGCGGCCCAGCTGCTGCCAGGTAGAGGCGATGCTGCCGGGGTAGCCGCAGAGCACGGCTGCCTGCATCTGGCCCACGTCGATGCCCAGCTCGAGGGCGTTGGTGGCCACCACCCCGCGCACCTGCCCGCTGCGCAGACCGCGCTCGATCTCGCGCCGCTGCGTGGGTAGGTAACCGCCCCGGTAGCCGCGGACGTCGCCGTGGCGCCCCAGCCGGTCGCTGCCGGACTGCTTGAGGTAGCTCAGCAGCACCTCGACCTGGAGCCGGCTCCGCCCGAAAACGATGGTCTGGGCGCCGCCGGCCAGGAACCGGGCAGCGATCCGCTGCGATTCCAGAAGCGACGATCGGCGCAGACCGAGGTCGGCGTTGATCACCGGCGGGTTGTAGAAGACGAGCCGCCTCTCGGCCGACGGGGCGCCGTTTTTGTCGACGACGGTAACCGGGCGTTCCAGGATCTTCTCCGCCAGCTCCCCGGGGTTGGCGATCGTCGCCGACGCCAGGATGAAGGTCGGGCTCGAGCCGTAGAACTCGCATACCCGCCGCAGGCGCCGCACCACGTTGCCAAGGTGGCTGCCGAAGACGCCTCGATAGGCGTGGAGCTCGTCGATGACGACGAACTCCAGGTTCTGAAACAGCTTCAGCCACTTGGTGTGATGCGGCAGGATGGCGGCGTGGAGCATGTCCGGGTTGGTGATCACGATGTGCCCCGCCTCCCGGATAGCCGAGCGCGCGTTGGGCGGCGTGTCGCCGTCGTATGTGTAGGTGCGGATGCCCGCGTCGAGATGCGCGCAGAGCTCGTTGAGCTCGGCCATCTGGTCCTGGGCCAGCGCCTTGGTCGGGAACATGTAGAGCGCCCTGGCGTCCGGCCGCTGCAGGATGCGGCTGAGCACCGGCAGGTTGTAGCAGAGCGTCTTGCCTGAGGCGGTCGGAGTGACCACCACCGTGTCGCGTCCGCTGAGGACGTTCTCGAAGACGTCGGCCTGGTGGCTGTAGAGCCGCGCCACTCCGCGCGCCCCAAGCGCCGCGCGCAGCCGGTCGGGCACTGACTGCGGGATCTCGGCGTAGGCGGCAGGCCTCGCCGGGACCACGTGATCGAGGGCCACGCCGGCAGCGAACGCCGGGTCGCGCATGAGGTCGTCAAGGACTTGAACGGCGCCCATCGGGGCGCATCATAGCGCACGCCTGTTCGCCGTACAAGTGTTCGGCCTCGCTCCTCTCTCGTGGGTGACGCCGGCGGCGGTAGAGTCTGCCCGTGCGCACTGGGAGCTCGACCGAGGTCGAGCTGAAGTTTCTCGACCCCGACCTCGACGCGGTCAGGCGCCTGCTGGAGCAGGCGGGCGCGCGGCTGGAGGAGCCGCGAGCGCTCGAGACCAACATGGTCTTCGATGACGCCGGGCACGGTCTCAAGAGCAGCCGGCGGCTCCTGCGCCTGCGCAACGGCCGCGAGTTGACCGTGAAGCTGCCCCTGGAGGACGCCGAGTACAAGGCCCGTCAGGAGATCAATCTCGAAATCGCCGAGGGCGATATCGAGCAGTTCCTCCAAGGCCTGGGCTACGGCGTCGACTGGCGCTATGAGAAATGGCGCGAGGGATGGGACCTGGACGGGATGTTCGTCACCCTCGACGAGCTGCCCTTCATCGGCTCTGTGGTCGAGATCGAGGGTGAGCGAGAGAAGATCGAGGAGACCGCGAGCAAGCTGGGGCTGGCGGACGCGCCGCGATCAACCGCGAACTACGAGGGGCTGTACCGCGAGTACGCCGACGCCCACGGCATCACCGGGGGCGACATGACCTTCGAGGCGGAGGCCGCGCTTACGCGCTGACCCCCGCCTGCAGGCGGTCGATGATGGCGTCGGCGACCTGGCTGGTTCCGACCGCGGTCGGGTCGCCGCGATCAGGCTTCATGTCGTAGGTCACGTACTTGCCTTCGGCGATGATCGAGGCAATCGCGTCTTCCAAGCGGGTGGCCGCCTCGGGCTCCTTGAGGTGACGCAGCATCATGACCCCTGACAGCAGCATCGCCATCGGGTTCATCTTGTTCTGGCCGGCGTACTTGGGAGCGCTCCCGTGGGTGGCCTCGAAGACCGCGATCTCGTCGCCCATGTTGGCGCCCGGGGCCAGCCCCAGGCCGCCGACCAGCCCCGCGCCGAGGTCCGACACGATGTCCCCGTAGAGGTTGGGCAGCACCAGCATGTCGTAGTTCTCCGGGACCTGGACCAACTGCATGCACATGTTGTCGACGATGCGGTCCTGGAACTCGATGTCGGGGTAGTCCTTGGCGACCTCCTGGGCTACATGGAGCCAGAGCCCGTCTGTGAACTTCATGATGTTGGCCTTGTGCACGGCGGTGACCTGCTTGCGGCCGTTGGCCCGCGCGTACTCGAAGGCCGATTTCACCACCCGCCGGGTCCCGAAGATCGAGATCGGCTTGATCGAGAGCCCGGAGTCCGGCCGAATCGCCTTGCCGGCCGCCTCGCTGATGGCGTCGATCATCCGCCGGGTCTCCTCCTTGCCCTCTTCGAACTCGATGCCGATGTAGATGTCCTCGGTGTTCTCGCGGACCATCAGGATGTCGATGTCGCTGTAGCGCGACCGCACCCCCGGGTAGCTCTTGCAGGGGCGGAAGAGCGCGTATAGGTCGAGCTCCTTTCGCAGCGCCACGTTGACCGAGCGGAAGCCCTTGCCCACCGGGGTGGTGATCGGTCCCTTGATGGCGACCTTATTGCGCCGGATCGATTCGAGCACCGGCTCCGGAAGCGGCGTGCCGTACTCCGCCATCACGTTCTCGCCGGCCTGTAGGACCTCCCACTCGAACCCGACGCCGGTGGCGTCGAGGACCCGCATGGTGGCCTCGCTCAGCTCGGGGCCGACGCCGTCGCCCGGGATCATGGTCACCTTGTGCGCCATCGTTCTCCTCTCAGTTGGATATCGGTCGATTCAAATGACAAACTCGCCGTCGCGCATCAGGTATTCACCGTCGACCTTGATAGTCGATCGCGTCGCGACCACGTCGCAATGGCTGGGACAGTCCCAGTCGGCCCCTGTCTCCTCGGGATAGGGGTATCCGAAGGCGACGTGGACTCCCGGGATCTTCTCGTCTTGGAGCAGGTTGCCGGAGAGCTCCTTGAGGGCTACATTGGTGCCGATCGCGAACTCGCCGGCGCGGTTGCTGTTCTCGTGCTGAGCCAGGTACTTCTCCATGTCCTCGCGGATAGCGTCGTCCGGATGGGCCACCCTTCGGACGCGACCGGCCGCCACCTCCAGCCGGATCGGCGTGGTCAGGACGCCGTACTTCTCGGAGAAGTGGTCGCCAAGCACCTCGCCGCCCAGCACGCCGTCCAGGGAGGCCGGAGACGTGAACGTCTCACCCTCGGGGAGGTTGCCCATCTCGCCGGGCCGGTGGTAGATCCCCGGACAGGGGTGCCAGCGGAGGCGAGATGGATCGAGCGTGGCCCGGAGGTCTGTGCCGGATGGCGCCTGGGCCTCGATCACCCGCGCCTCCCTGACGATCTCGTTCACCCTCGCGGTCAGCCGCGCGATCTCCTCGTAGTCGGCGGACATCCCTTCGGCCATGCAGCGGTCGTCGATGTTGACCATGTGGCCGTGGCGGGTCTTGAGGTCGTAGACCAGGTGGTTTATCAGCGGTCTGCGGAACGGCCCCAACTCGCCCTCTTCCGCTGCCGCGACGTAAAACGAGACGTCGGGGCTGAGCTCGTCGACGCGCTCCAGCATCGCGTCAGGAAGAGCCAGCGCCGGACGCTTGATGAAGTCCTCGATCCTCAACACCGTCACGCGGGCCTCTCTGAGCTCGCACTCCTCGGCGATAGCGTGGCCGATGTGCTCGCGCGCGTCGCCGGTGATCACCAGAACCTTCTCGTCCCGGCGGACGCCCATGCAAACGCCGACGGCGTTGGCGGCGCCCCGACTCAGCTCAAGCATCGGGCAAGTCTAGTAGCGCGCGGGGGCTGGCCAAGCTCGCCGCTCCGGCCGTCACAGTAGATGAGATTGCTACTTGTAGCGGTAGGTGATGCGGCCGCGCTGCAGATCGTAGGGAGAGATCTCGACCTTGATGCGATCACCCAGCAGGATGCGGATGTAGAACTTTCGCATCTTGCCGGCGGCGTAGGCGATCACCTCGTGATCGTTGTCCAGCTTGACCCGAAACATCGCGTTGGGCAGTGCCTCGATCACCTCGCCATCAAGCTCGATGACCTCTTCCTTCTTGTCGGGGGCTTCCTCGGTCGCGACCTTGCGCCGGCGCGGTCCTCCGCGGGGCGGACGGCGCGGTCCCTTTCTAGCGATGCTGAATCCTCATAAATCGGGCCAAGTCTATCAGCCGGGCCGGTTCGGGTTGGAGCGCGCCGTGGTCAGCAGCGCCGCCGCCGCGATCACCGTGATGGTGGTTGCCGACGCAGCCAACTGCAGTGCTGGCGCGGCTTGTAGGACCGATGGGGCCACCGAATTGGCGGCAACGAAGCCCTGGTATCCGAATACGATGTCGGCCAGATAGATCGCGGCCAGCGCGCACGACGCCCTCAGGCTCAACAGACCTCTGCTGGCCAGGAACACCCCCACCGGCGCCGCCATCAGAGCCTGGGCCCAATGGTGCTCCCAGGCGTACGGCTGCAGCAGCGGCACCAGCAGCAGGATCGTGGACAGCTCGGCCCACTCCCGGACCGGACCCTCCAGCCGGCGGCCAGACACCACGACCGCGACGGCAGCCAGCACCAGGCCCTGGAGCACCATCCAGGCAGCCCTCACACCGAGGCCAAGTGGAGCGATCGGGAGGCCGTTCAATTCGGGATGCCAGGCGCGGAGCAGCACGCCATTCAGGCTCTGGTTCCGAACCAGGGCCGTCCCATTGCCGGCAGACGCGATGTTGGCGATGAAATCCGGCCAGTAGTGGACCCAGCCCAGAGGCAGCGTCACAAGTGCAAGAGCCGCCACGGTGACCAGTGTCGATACGCAAAGTTGCCAGTCGCGCCGGTAGGCAAAGTAGGGAAGAACCAGGACGGGCGTGAGCTTGACCGCGATCACCACCCCCAAAGCAACTCCCGCCGCCACCGACCGTCCGCGCTGGTGGCCCAGCAGGGTCAGCGCCAGGCCCGCGCTGAGGAGGAGCCCGACCTGGCCTTCCTGGAGAGCGTCGACCAGCGGGGGAAAGATGACCACCAAGAAGATCGCGACCAGCGCCTCCGTGGGGGTTGGTCGCCCGATGCCGGCATACACCGCGGCCAGCGTGACAGCGATCGCGACGATCTCGACCGAGATCCAGAGTGCCCGCCCAGGATCGTCCGCCAGGCGTGTCCAGGGCAGCAGCAGGACCAAAAGCGGGGGCGTAAGGAACGTCCCGATGTTGCCAAGGTCCTCCCTCGGCAGGGCCACACCGATGCGATGGTAAGGCGAGACCCCCCTCCAGGCGAGGCGCGCCGGCACCACGATAAAGCGACGGAAGTCGTCCATGTTCGAGTACGACTCCGATACCAGAACGGCAAGCCTGAGGAGGGCGGCGGCGCCCAGTACCGTAGCCACCGCCAGGCGATAGCGGGCGCTGGCAAAGACGCGCAGCACGGGGATGGTCTTGAGAGTGGTGCCGAGAGACGGAATCGAACCGCCGACACGTGGTTCTTCAGACCACTGCTCTACCAACTGAGCTATCTCGGCACGGGGGCCGATTCTATCGCGCGGGTGGATCTGAGCAGCGGATATGCGGCCGCCACCATGATGAACACCATTGATGTCAACAGCCCGGTCGAGAAGATCGGCCGGGGCGAGAGCAGCTGTGGCGCGCTGGCCAGGATCACCATCCACGGTACCGCCGCGAACGCCCAGGGCAGCGCGGCAAACCCTGGCCGCCGAGCCAGCCTGATCAGGGCCGGCAGGGCATAGATCGCCACGTAGTAGGTCGACATGATCGTCGAGAGCACGCTCAGCGACAGCACCACCGCGGCCCGGTCGAGGCTGAGCCGCCGGCCGCGGTCGGGCCATGCCAGCAGGATCGCCGCCAGGCAGACCGCGGCCTCCAGCCCGATCGGACCCGCGAAGCCGAAGATGGCACGGGTGAGCTTGACCAGGCCCACGACGTTGTAGATCGACACGTTGTGAAGGTAGTCAGCGATCCAGTTCGGGTCCCAGGCCTGGGCCACCAAGGTCAGCGGCACCAGCACCACCGACATGCCGGCAACGCCGTTGAGCAGCTGGCGCGGCCGGCCCCAACCGGCGATCGCGAGAATCGCGAGGACCGGGAGCGCGTTGGTGGTCCGGGCCAGGCCCAACGCCGCCGCCACTCCGACGAGGAACCAGCGGTCGCGGCGCTGGGCCCAGACCGCCAGGCTCAGGGCTGCCAGGCCACCCACGCTCATCATCTGGTCGAGGCGCAGCAGGTTGACAACCGGGATCGAGAAGAGGAACAGGGCCGCCCAGGCCGGCACTGAGCGATCTGGCCCGCGGGCCCAACCGTAGATAACCCCCGCCATCAGGGCCAGCGTGATCAATCGGGTCAGGATCTCGGCGAGGCTGAGCGGAATTGCCGCAAGTGGTACCAGCAGCGCGGTGTACTGCTGGGCATAGCCGAGGTTGAAGCCGTCCCCATACCAGGGATACGAGCTCTGGCCATGGAGCAGCGCAGCCGCCGCCCGCAGATTGGGCTCGAGGTCCTCGCGGGCGGCGAACAGCCCAACCGCGCGTCCCTCGGCGCGGTCACCCTGGGCGTCGGCGACAAAGAAAACCAGCTGGCCGGCGACTGCCAGCGACACGATGACGACCAGCCCGGCCAGGAATTTTGGGCGGAGCAGGGCTCGAACCTGCGACCTCCTCGGTGTAAGCGAGGCGCTCGTACCAGCTGAGCTATCCGCCCCCGGCTGCATCGGGCCTGAGTCTATCGCTCGCCCCTCCCGGGAGAGTGGTCGCCCTCCAGGTCAGCCTGCGCTGCGGAGGCCCACCAGTTTGTCCCGGTCCACCTGCCGCTCGGCGTGGTAAGAGCTGCGCACCAGCGGCCCCGACTCCACCCAGCGGAAGCCGAGCTCGATCGCCTCGACCTTGAGGGCCGCGAACTCATCCGGATGGTAGTAGCGCACCAGGTCGTGGTGCTTGATGCTGGGGCGCAGGTACTGCCCGATGGTGAGGATCTCGACGTCGGCGTCACGGATCTGCCCCATCAGCTCGATCAGCTCGTCCCAGGTCTCCCCCAGGCCGACCATGAAGCCGGTCTTGGTCTGGGTCCCCGGGTCCAGCTCCCGGGCGCGTCGCAGCAGCTCCAGCGACTGGTCCAGCTTGGCCTTGGGTCGCACCCGGCGGTAGAGGCGCCCCACGGTCTCGACGTTGTGATTGAGGATCTCGGGCTGAGCCGACATCACTGTCGCCAGCGCCTCCCAGTCGCCCTGGAAATCAGGGATCAGGACCTCGATCGACGTCTGCGGGCAGAGTCGCCGCGTCTGCCGGATGGTTTCGGCGAACATCCGGGCGCCGCCATCGGGCAGGTCGTCTCGATCGACCGAGGTGATGACGGCATGGACCAGGCCCATCTTGGCGATCGACTCCGCCACCCGGCGAGGCTCGTCCTCGTCGAGCCAGGTGGGCCGCCCGGTCTTGACGGCGCAGAAGGCGCAGGCGCGGGTGCAGGTATCGCCCAGGATCATGAAGGTCGCGGTGCCTGCCGTCCAGCACTCACCGATGTTGGGGCAGTGAGCCTCCTCGCAGACGGTGTGGAGGCGCTCCTCGCGCATCAGCTCCTTCAGTCGCGAGTACGTCGGCCCCGCGGGCAGCCTGACCTTGAGCCAGTCGGGGCGGCGGCCGCCGAAGGCCTCGGGGTCCCCACCCACACCAGCGAGAACGGGTAGCTCTTCCATTAGTAGATCATCGTCCCCGGGCCAAGTGCCTCCAGACCCCTCTTCACGTCCCCCAGGAAGGCAGCGGCCTGCAGCCCGTCGAGCACCCGGTGGTCGAAGGAGAGGCCGGCGAACATCATCGACCGGATGCCGATATCGTCGCCGGGCAGGACTACGGGGCGCTTGACGATCGCCTCCATGGTCATGATCCCCGCCTGCGGCTGGTTGATGATCGGCGCCGACAGGATGGTGCCGAAGGTGCCGGGGTTGTTGACGCAGAAGGTGCCGCCCTCGACGTCGGCTACCGTCAGCCTGCCGGCGCGGGCGCGTGTGGCCAGGTCGCTTAGGCGGTGGGCGAGGCCGCTGATGCTGAGCTGGTCGGCTCCGTGGATGACCGGCACGATCAGCCCGTCCTCCAGGCCGATGGCGACGCTGATGTTGATCGCCTTCTTGCGGAGGATGCCGTCCGCGGTGAAGGTGGCGTTCATCTCGGGATGGCTCTTCAGTGCCTCCACCGCGGCCTTGATCACAAACGGGACGTAGGTCAGGTCCACCCCCTCGCGAGCCTTGAATCGCTCTTTCTCCGCAGCCCGCAGGGCCACCACCGAAGTCATGTCGATCTCGGTCGCGCACCACGCGTGGGGAGATGTTTGGCGGCTCCGGACCATGTGCTCGGCGATCGCCCGGCGCATCGGACTGAGCGGCACCAGCTCGTCCCCGCCCGAGGCCATCGCCGGAGGCGCAGGCGCCGCGGCGGCCACGGGCGCGGGAGGCGCCGCCAGAGCCGGGGCGGGCTGCAGCGCGGTTCTGGCCGGCGCGCCTGAAGCCAGAAACTCGTCGACGTTGCGCTTGGTAACCCGGCCGCCAAGTCCGCTGCCCTGGATCTGGGAGATGTCGATGCCGTGCTCGTCCGCCAGGCGGCGGACCGCCGGGCTGGCCCGCCCTGCGCGATCGGCCGGCTGCCCGTTGCTGTGAGCCACCGTCGCCGGCGCGACCGCCGCGGGAGCGGCCGGCGGCGCGGCCGCGGGCGCCGGCGGCGGCGTGGCCGCGGGCACAAGTTGCGGTGATGGCGAGGCGTCCGCCGGCGCTGCGACCTCAGGAGGCGTTCCAACGTCGACTGCCGCGGGCTCCTCCCCGCTGACGCTGAGGGTGCAGATCACGGTGCCGACGGCCACCGTCTCGCCCTCCCCGACTTTGATCTCGACCAGCTTGCCCGCAATCGGTGAGGGCACCTCGGCGTTGACCTTGTCGGTGATCACCTCGACCAGCGCCTCGTACTTCTTGACCTCGTCACCGGGCTGCTTGAGCCAGCGGCTGATCTGGCCCTCGGTCACGCTCTCGCCCAGCTGGGGCATCGTCACCTGGGTAACGCCTCCCTCAGTCTTGGCCGCGCCCGGGTGTGCCATCAGTCAGCCACTAGTAAGCGGCCAGCCGGCGCATGGCGCCCAGTATCCGCTCCGTGTCGGGCAGGAAGAAGTCCTCCATCGGCGGGCTGAAGGGCATCGCCGGGACGTCGGGGCCACCAATCCTCACCACGGGTCCGTCGAGGTGGTCGAAGCACTCCTCGGCGATGATCGCAGCGACCTCGGCCCCCACCGCTCCGGTGCGGTTGGCCTCGTAGGCGACCAGCGCCTTGCCCGTCTTCTCGACCGACGCGATGATGGCGCCACGGTCAAGCGGGCGCACCGTTCTGAGGTCGACCACCTCCACCGAGTGACCCTCCTCCTCCATCTGCTCGGCCGCGGCTACGCAGTAGTGGACCATCAACCCGTAGGCGAACACCGACATGTGGCGCCCCTCGCGGGCGATCCGGGCCCGCCCGATGGGCACCGAGTAGTCCTCACCTTCTGGCACCTCGCCTTTGATCATCCGGTAGGCCTTCTTGTGCTCGAAGAAGAGAACCGGGTCGGGGTCGCGGATGGCGGAGATCAGCAGCCCCTTGGCGTCGTAGGGGGTGGACGGGATGACCACTTTCAGGCCCGGGACATGGGCGAAGAAGGCCTCCACCGACTGCGAGTGATAGAGGGCGCCGTGGACCCCGCCGCCAAAGGGGGCCCGGATCACCATGGGCACGTTCCAGTCGCCGTTGCTGCGATAGCGCATCTTGGCGGCCTCGCTGACGATCTGATTGAAAGCCGGGTGGATGAAGTCCGCGAACTGGATCTCGGCCACCGGTTTGAGCCCGTTGAGAGCCGCCCCGATGGCGACTCCGACGATCGACGATTCCGCCAGCGGCGTGTCGATCACGCGGGTCTCGCCGTAGAGCTTCTGCAGGCCATCGGTGACCTTGAAGACGCCACCCTTGGCGCCCACGTCCTCACCCAGGACGATCACAGACTCGTCGCGCTCCATCTCGTCGCGAAGGGCCGACTGGATCGCCTGGATGTAGGTCAGCTGCCCCGCCGAGGTCTCGACGGTCTTGTGGGTCCCCAGTCCAGCCATCTACTCCGGCTCCCGCATCCTCGGTCCGCCGCCGAGGTCCTCAGGGAATGGCGGACCCTCGCTATAGACGTTCAGGAAGGTATCCTCGGGCTCCGGGTAGGGCGCGTTCTCGGCCGCCTCTGTGGCCGCGTCGATGATCGCATCGATCTCAGACCGCATCGCCTTCTCCTGCTTGTCGTCGATCATCCCGGTCTCCAGCAGCTGCCGCCGGAAACGCGGAATAACGTCGTCCTTGGCCGCCTTCGCCAGCTCGCCGGCCTCCCGGTACACCCGCTGATCGTCGTCGGACGAGTGGGAGGTGAGGCGGTGGGTCTTGGCCTCGATCAGGGTCGGGCCTTCACCGGCGCGGGCCCGGTCGGCCGCCTCGCGGGTCACGCGGTAGACCTCGAGCACGTCCTGGCCGTCGACCACGACGCCGGGCATGCCGTAGCCCGATGCGCGGTCGGCCACGTCGGTGATCGCCATCTGCAGGTTCTGCGGCACCGAGATCGCGTAGCTGTTGTTCTCGACCATGAAGATCACCGGCAGCCGGTGCACCGAGGCGAAGTTGAGAGCCTCGTGGAAGTCGCCCTGGCTGGTCCCCCCCTCGCCGACATAGGCGATCGCGAGCGCGCTCTCGCCCCGGGTTCGCGCCGCCAGCGCCGCTCCCACCGCGTGCAGCACCTGGGTCGCCACCGCGCTGCCCTGGCTGATGATCCGCAGGCGGCGCGAGCTGAAGTGACTCGGCATCTGCCGGCCGCCGGAGTTGGGATCCCCGGCCCGGCCCATCACCGACTTGAGGATGTCCTCGGGAGTCATCCCCAGCGCCATCACCACCCCCAGGTCGCGGTAGTACGGCGCGAACCAGTCCTGGGTGCGGTCGAGGGCGAAGACGCTGCCCACCTGCGCCCCCTCCTGCCCCTGGCAGCTGATCACGAACGGTGCCTGACCTCCCCGGTTCAGCAGCCAGCAGCGTTCGTCGGTCATCCGGGCGGTGAGCAGCACCCGGTACATCTCGACCTGGGTCTGGGGTGACGGCTGGGCGGCCTCCTCGGCCTTCACCACCCTCATATGTGGATCGCCCGACCGTCCACTGCCAGGGCAGCCTCACCGATCGCCTCGGACAAGGTCGGGTGAGCGTGGACGCTGATACCGACCTCCCAGGCGGTGCCCTCCAGCAGCTGCGCCAGAACCGGCTCGGCGACGAGGTCGGTGACGTTGCCTCCGACCATGTGCGCGCCGATCATCTCCCCGGTGTCGGCGGCGGCGACGATCTTGACGAAGCCTTCGGTCTCGCCGTTGATCATGGCTCGCCCCAGCGCCGAGAACGGGAACTTGCCGATCTTGACCTCCACGCCGGCCTCCCTGGCCTGCTCCTCCGACAGCCCCACGCTGGCGATCTGGGGGCGCGAATAGGTGCACCGCGGCATCTGGTTGTAGTTCAGAGGCTCGGGCTTCTGGCCGCCGATCACCTCGGCCGCGTGGATCCCCTCGTGGCCCGCTACGTGGGCCAGCTGGTACCCCCCCACCACGTCGCCGATGGCGAAGATGTTCGGCTCGGCGGTGCGAAGGTCGTCGTCGACCTGGATGAAACCGCCCTCCACCGCCACCGCGGTCTTCTCCAGGCCCATTCCCTCGACGACAGCGCCGCGGCCGACAGCCAGGAGGAGGACCTCGGCGCTGAGCTCATCACCGCCCTCGATCTTCATCTTGACCCCGCCTGCTGACGCCTTGATCGATTTGAGATCCATCTTGGCGCCCGCCATCACCGTCATGCCGCGCTTCTTGAAGGCGCGCTCCATCGCCTGGGAGACCTCAGGGTCCTCCAGCGGGGTGATCCGGGGCAGCGCCTCCACCAGAGTGACCTCGCAGCCCAAGTCGTTCCACATCGACGCGAACTCCACGCCGACAGCGCCCGCTCCGACCACGATCGCGCTCTTGGGCAGGCTGTCCATCCGGAGAGCATGGTCGCTAGTGATGACCCTCTTGCCGTCGATGGTCACGCCCGGCAGGCTCTTGGCGTAGGAGCCCGTCGCGATGATGAAGTTCGATGCCTCGACGGTCCGCTTGCCGGCGCCTGCTTTGATCGACATCCTGGTGGGGGTCTCAAAGCTGCCCTCGCCCTCGATGACCTCGATCTTGTTCTTCTTCATCAGGAACTGGAGGCCCTTGTGGAGCTGGTCGACGACCTTCTGCTTGCGCTGGTTGGCCGCCGGCCAGTCGAGCTCGAGGCCGCTGACGACCACCCCCGACTCGGCGCCACCGCGCGCGGAATGGTAGAGGTCGGCGGTGTGAAGCAAAGCCTTGGTGGGGATGCAGCCCTTGTGCAGGCAGGTGCCGCCGAGGAGCTCGCGCTCAACGATGGCGACAGACATGCCCAGCTGGGACGCTCGGATGGCGGCGACGTAGCCGCCGGTCCCAGCGCCGAGAACGACGACGTCGAACCGGTCAGCCATCTGAGGACACACCCATCTGTTCGCTCATTCTAGATCGGCGATATCACCCGAACAGTTGGACAGGTCACCCGAACTACCGGGCGGGAATGGTGCAAAGGGCCTATCCGAGGAGCGCCCTGGCAGCCTGGAGCTGGTTGTCGAGGGCGGGGTTGGACGCGGGGTCGTCGACGTTGTAGAAATGCTCCGGCTTGTCTAGGCCCAGGGCTCGGTCCGGGGTGATCCCTCCCGAGTTGGGATCGCTGGGGTTCTTCTGGATCGAGTGCCCGGAGGGAGTGAACCAATGCGCCACCGTCAGGTGCAGGTCGCCCCCGTTGCTGATCGGGAAGTCGTCCTGTACCGAGCCCTTGCCGAACGACCTGTCCCCCACCAGCTTGGCGCGGTGACTGTCCTTCAGGGCCCCGGCGACGATCTCCGCGGCGCTGGCGGTCTGGCCGTCGATCAGCACCACCAGCGGCTCGGTGAACGCCACCCCGTTGCCGCTCACCTTCTGGTCGTCGTGCTTGCCGTCGCGTCCGACGATACTGACGCTGATTCCCGACTTGACGAACTCGGAGACGACGCTGTTGGCCGCGGTCACGAACCCACCCGGGTTCTCGCGGAGGTCCAGGAGCACCTTTTTGTCGCCGTGGGCGAAGCCCTGGTTCAGGCTGGTTCGGAAGTCGTCAGCGGTATGAGCCCCGAAGTCGAAGATCCGGACGTAGAGAACCCCTCCGGCGAGGTCCCGCGATTCGACGCTCGGAACGTTGATGTTGGCGCGAACGATGTCGAACTCCTTCACCACCCCGCCTCGGAGCACACCCAGGCGTACGTGAGTCCCTATTGTGCCGCGAATCTTCGCCACCGCCTCATCCACTGACAGTCCGTTGGTGCCGGCGCCATCGATAGTGGTCACCACGTCGTTCTGCTGCAGCCCCGCCTGCTCAGCAGGCGTCTTGGGAAGCACCTTGGAGATGATCAGCTTGCCGTCCTTGGCGGCCATTGTGGCCCCGATGCCGCCGAAGTTCCCGGCCAGGAAGTCCTGGTTCCGCTTCAGCTCCTGCGGTGTGTAGTAGGCCGAGAAGTCGTCGGCGTACTTGCCGCTCAGGAGAAGGTGCACCAGGCCCTTGGCCGCGGCGTCAAAAGCGTCGCTCCCGCTCAACTTGGGGTTGGCGTAATCGCGTTGCATGGTCTGCCAGATCTCGTTCAGGGTCCGGCTGTCCAGAGATGTGGTCGGCTGGCTGAAGAGCAGGCCCGAGATGTTGGGATCGAAATCGGGTCCGAGGTGGAACTGGGTCAGTACTCCCAGGTAGAAGGCCAGCGGCAGCGCCAGAACATATATGACGCGCTTAACCCACCGACCCGCCCCGCCGCGGGGTCCTTGGGGGGGCAGGCCAGGGCTGAGTTCTCCCGAATCATCGACCTGGTCAGCAGCCAACGTAATTGCATGGGTTTACCGGAGCATTGTTAAGACGGATCTCGAAATGGAGATGAGGTCCGGAGCTGAACCCGGTACTGCCCTCGTATCCAATCCGCTGACCCTTGCCGACGCCCTGTCCATCGCCGATGGCGAACGACGACATGTGTCCGTAGAGGGTGACGAAGCCGTTGGAGTGGACGATGATCACGTGGTTGCCGTAGCCGGTATTGCCGGGGTAGGTGTAGGCGATGCCGCCGTCGGCCGCGTCGATCTCGCTACCGTAGGGGCCGGCGATGTCGATCCCGGTGTGGAAGCAGCCCCCGCTGGTGTTGCAGGTCCCCATCGGATGGCAGCTGTAGCCAGGCGGCGGCGGCGGCTCACCTCCGAAATCGGTGCAACCGAAGACCTGGCTGATGGGGCCTTGCACCCCCGGCCAGGCGAAGTACCCCGACGAGTGCGCCCGCGAGCGAGCCGCCTCCAGCGCCGCGATCTCGGCGTTCACCGCCGCCAGCGCGGCCTGCGCCCGCTGCTGCTGCTGCTGGATCGACGCGGCCTCAGTGTGCAGCTGAGCCTGCAGGATCCCCAGCTGTGTGTACTGCCCATGGAGAGCGTCGGTCTGGTCCTGGATCGTGTGCACGGTCGCCGCCTGGTCGTCGCGTTTCTGGGCCAGCTCCGCGTTGAGGGCTTCGATGGCCGCGCGGTCCGCCTGGATCTGCTGCAGCAGCAGCTCGTCCGAGCGCGTGATGTCGCGCATCACCATGAATCGATCGACCAGCTCCGAGAAGCTCCGTGCCCCAAAGATCGCGTCCAGGAAATTGGTGTTGCCGTCCTCCTTGTAGAGGCCGCGCATGCGATGGTTGAGGAGGTTCTGCCTGCGCGCCTCCTCGGCCTTCTTGGCGGCGAGGTCCCTCTGGGCCTGGTCGATCTGGCCGAGGATGGTGTCGAGCTTGGTTTTTTGGGCTGCCAGGTTGCTCTCCGCCAGCGAGATCTGGTCGCTGAGAAGGTTCAGCCGGGCCTGGGTCTCTGCCTCCTGACCCAGTACCTGGGCCAGCTTCTGCTTGTCCTGCGCGATGGTGGCGTTGAGCTGGGCCTGGCTAGACTGGGCGTTGGTCAGGTTGTCGGCGAAGGCCGGCTGTATTGGTGGGGCCGCCGCGCCAATCACCAGCGATGCGGTTGCGACCAGGACTGGGAGAAGTCGGTTCGTAAACATCTACGTCTGCAGGAACCGCCGGACGCCGAGCCAGCTGCCGAATGCCCCCAGGGCGATGCCGACGAGGGCCAGGATCAGGCAAAGCTCGCCGAGGAAAGCGGCGTCGTAGCTGACCGGCAGGAAGGGGACGGCGCTTCGCACCTTGTCCACGAACGGCTGGTACCCGACAGCGATCAGCACCACCGATGCAAGCGAGGCGATCACACCCGCCAGCATCCCCTCGAGCAGGAAGGGACCCCGTACGAACCAGTCGGTGGCGCCGACCAGTTTCATCACCTCGATCTCCTGGCGCCTGACATAGACCGCCGTCCGGATCGACATCATGATGATGAAGATGGCCACCCCGGTGAGGCTGACCAGGATCACCACTCCCGCGGCGGCGATGAACCGGCTGAAGACCACCACCCGGTCGATCACGGCCTTGCGGTAGTTGGTCGGGCCCTGCTTGTCCAGCAGGGGCAGGCTCTTGACGTCGTTGGCCAGCGCGTCGAGATCGTTGATGTTTTTGACGTCGACGTCGAGGGAGGCCGGCAGCGGGTTGTAACCCTCCAGGTTGGTGATCATGTCGGGCGGGATGCTGGGGTCCTGTTTGTACTTGGCCAGGGCGCTGGCCTTGTCCACAAAGGTCACCGACTGCACCCGGGGGTCGCTGCGCAACTGGGTCTGAAGGTTCATCACGTTGACCAGCGGGGTGGTGTCGGCGATGAAGATGGAGATCGTCTTGGCCTTGCCCTTGAGACTGTCGATGGACTGGTTGAAGGAGTGGCCGAGGATCAGCGAGACCCCGGTCATCATCAGCACGACGAACATCACCGAGACCGCGAAGATCGACAGTCCCTTGTTGCGCCAGAAGTTCTGCAGCGCCGACTTGGGGGCGAAGAGAGCGCTAGTTAGCATCCTCGTGGTACCCACCGGAGGCGTCGTCGCGGACAACGGTGCCACCGTCGATAACAACGACACGACGGCGCATGACGTCGACGATCTCCTTGTTGTGCGTCGCCATAACCACGGTGGCGCCGCGCTCATTGATCTTGAGCAGCAGCTGGAGGATCTCCCAGGAGGTGGCCGGGTCGAGGTTGCCCGTGGGCTCGTCGGCGACGAAGATCTTGGGATCCTGGCTGAGGGCGCGGGCGATCGCAATGCGCTGCTGCTGACCGCCGGAGAGCTCGTCGGGGAACTTGCGCTCCGTGCCCTGGAGGCCGACGATGCTGAGGACCTCCTCTACCTTGGCCCGGGTCAGCCGGTCGACCCCTCGGGTGACGCGGAGGCCGAACTCGACGTTCTCGAAAACCGTCAGCTTGGGCAGCAGCTTGTAGTCCTGGAAGACGATCCCGATCTTGCGCCGCAGGAAGGGCAGGTGCCGGTGTCGAAGCCGCCCCAGCTCCTGGCCGTCGACGTAGATGCGCCCGATGGTGGCCTTCTCCTCCCGGATCAGCAGCCGCACCAGGGTGGACTTGCCCGCCCCGCTGGGTCCCACCACGAAGACGAAGTCCTGGCGGGGAATCGCGAGGTTGACGGCGTGCAAGGCCTGGGTGCCGTTGGGATAGGTCTTGCTTACACCCTGGAAGCTGATCAGCGGAGCCTGTACCGGCTCGACTTCAAACCTGGTCTCGGGCTGTAATGACGTGAGCAATATCTCCGTGACCCCGGTCCAAACACCGGGAGGCGGCCTCCGGTGGGATGGCCTGGTCGACTTTCCGCGATCCTGGGTCCGAGGGGGGTTCTCCAGGACGCCGCTACTATAGCATCGCGTATTCGCCTTGAATACGCGCTTTGCAACTTAGAATGTGGCCCGTGACGGCAACCTCTGGACGTCTTGTCAGCCGTTCACTGAGCTGGCAACCGGGACGATTCTCGGCGGCTGTCCTCCTCGTCAGCGCCCTGGTGGCACTGTGGCTGGTCTCCCCCGTGTTCTGGGATCGACTTGGCGGGGACAGCCGGGCCTTCTACTCCGCCGCCCGCGTCGACCAACGCGGCGGCGATCCTTACTCGTTCTCCCAGTTGAAGGCCGAGGAGGCTGCCGTCGACGCTAACTCCGGGAGGCACCCAGGGACGACCGCCTACGGCGCCAACCCCTACCACTATCCCCCGCTCATGACCGTCGCCTGGGAAGCCCTAACTCCGCTTGGCGACCGCGGATTCTACTGGGCCAACCTGGGCGTCCTCCTGCTGCTCGGCGTGGCGGGCTTCGAGATGGTGCTGGCAGCGCTCTCCTGGACCAGGCGCGGGCTGCCACGAGCGCTCTTCCTGGTCTCACCTGCAACGGCCGTGGTCCTGGTCAGCGGCAACCCCTCGACCGTGCTGCTTGCGGCGTGGGGTGGCGCCCTCCTGGCGGCGTCGCGCAGGCGGGCGCTGCTGGCGGGAGCCCTGCTTGCGATCGGGTGGATCAAGCCCCCCGTTGGGCTTCCCGCAGCAGCCGCCCTCCTGCTCGCCGGGCCCGGGTCCAAGCGGTCGATGCTGGCAGGTTTCGGACTGGGCACCCTGGGGTTTGGGGTTGCGAACATCGCGGTTGGCGGCGGCGACCAGACCTTGCGATGGGCGCGATCTTTGTTTGAGTTCACAGCGACGCTCGACCCCAGGCAGGCTGAGGTGATCGGCCAGTGCTGCCTGACCGGCTTGCCGGGCCTGATGCTGGGCGCAGTCCCGATGCCGGTGGCGGTGGCGGCGGCGGGCCTGCTCGCGCTGGCAATGTTGTGGGTCGCCGCCCGTCGGGGATTGCTCGGAGATTCGTCCCCCGATCCGCTGTGGACGCTGGCGATCCTGGTCGCGCTGGCGTTGGTAGTCACCCCCTACGTGCACCTCAATGACCTGGTTCTGGAGTCGCTCCCGGTCCTACTGATCGCCTCTCAGCCTCTGACGGCGATCTCGAGGCTGACACTGTTGCTGTGGGGGCTCGGGGTGGTCACGCCCGTGGTGCTGTCGCTGTTTCCAGTCGTCGCCAGCGCCGGTCTCCCGTCCAGCGTCGCCCCGTTCGGGCTCCTCCTGGCTCTGTTGACCGCGGTCTCGTTGACGGCCGGCCGCCAACCGGCGGGCTCGCCGGCAGCTGTGCCCGCCGCGGCGTGACGAGAATCAGCTGGCGGCCGGGCTGGCTGACCCTGGCGTGCCTGGCGGTCGCCATGATCTTCCCAATCTGGCTCGGCGGCCTCTCCGCGCAGGTCTTCCGCGGGGCCGACGCCAAGGTCTACTACGCCGCCGCGGTGCTGGACGCCCAGGGCGGGAATCCCAATGACTCCGCCGCCTTGATCGAAGAGGGCGAGATCCTCTTCAACCGGCCCAGCGGCCTGCACAGGGGTCAGCCCGGGGCCTACTACATGGCCCCCTACGGGTTCCCCCGGCTATTCACCCGCCTCTCGCGCCCGTTCATCGGCCTGGGCGTCACCGGCTACTACATCGCCGTGCTCGCCGCGATCACGATCGGGTCGCTGCTCGCCCTGGAGGCGTTGATGACCGCCCTCGACTGGGATCGGGACCGGTGGCTGCCGAGGCTGTTCCTGGTGCTGTCGGCGCCCTTCGCGGAGGACGCCTTCGTCGGCAACGTGTCCGCGGCTCTGTTCCTCTCGTGGGCGGTCGCCTTCCTTCTGGCCCGTCGGGGGCGCCCTCTTCTGGGAGGCCTGGTGCTGTCGGTATGTCTCATCAAGGCCCCCGTCGGTGTACCGGCGGCGGCGGCACTGGTAGCCTTCCCGCCGCCCTTGGCCGGGTCGACCCAGCCGGCCACCTGGTCCCGGGTCCGGCTGGCCGCCGGCGTGGTCATCGGCGCCGCGGGCTGGGTGGCCCTGAACGTGGTTAGCGCCGGGTGGGATGCCACCGTCAGCTGGTGGTCGTCGATGGTCGGCTACGGACAGGCGCTGGGAGTAGGGCCGGGCGGCGCCTACAACCTGGTCGACCAGGCGGGCCTGCCGTCCCTGCTCCTCGGCCATGTGCCCGCGCTTGCCGCAATCGCTCTCGCGAGCGTGCCGGTCGGCTGCGTGATGGCCGTCGTCCTGCTCCGGTCCCGTCGCGATCACCTACCCTCGTCCGCGGGCGCCACGACCGCGCTCGCTCTATCGGGTGCCCTGCTGCTGTCGCCCTACCTCCACCTCAACGACCTCCTTCTCGAGGCGCTCCCCGTCCTGGTCATCGCGACATCACCGCTTTCGGCCTTGGCCAGGTTCACCCTGATCGTGTGGGCAGTCGGAACCTCGGTCAACCTGGTGGTGGCATTGATCGAGGCCGACATCCTTCAGGCGCCCCGACAAGGGGGCGCGGCCGGGTTCGGCTTGGTCCTGGCGATCCTCGCATTCGCCGGGGTGGCCGGGGCTCTCGGTCGCCGGTCCCGGCTCGTCGCCGCGACGGCACCGTGACATCGGAACCAGTCGCGTACTCCTTGAGCTGGCGTCCGCGCCGATGGACCGCTGTGCTGCTGGTCATCAGCGCAGCCTTCGCCGCCTGGACCTTCTCGCCGATTTGGTGGAGTCAGGTCGGCCAGGACGCCAATGTCTATTACGCCGCCGGCGCCTTGGGGCGCGCAGGCGGCGACGTCTACAGCCCCAGTCAGATGTTTGCCGAGGAGGACCGATTATTCACATCGCCTCCCGGCTCAGCCGGGATGAGCCACACCACTTTCGCGGAGCCGCCGCTGTTCGCTGCGGCGCTGCGACCGCTCGCTGCGCTGCCTCTCACACTGTTCCACCTGCTCTGGCTCGCGGTGGCGGCAGCCGCCGGGGTGATCGCCCTGGAGGCTCTGCTGGAGGCGATGCGGTGGCGTCTACGGGCACTGCCGTTGGCGTTCGTGATGACGTCTGCGCCGATGCTGCTGGCGGTTTTCGTCGGCAACATCAGCACCCTGCTGCTGCTGGGATGGTCGACCGCGCTGCTGCTCTGGACCCGGCAGCGGCCGCTCCTGGCGGGCGCCACCCTCGCCGCCGTGTGCTGGCTGAAGCCCTCTGTTGGCGTGCTGGTCGCCGCGGCGCTCGTCCTGGGGGCGCCCGGCGCCGGGGTACGCCCACGAGTCAGGGCTCTGATCGGGCTGATGGTGGCAGGCGGTGGGCTGCTGGCTCTCGACGCAGTCGTCGGCGGGCCAGCCGCACTGACCGGCTGGATCGGCGCGCTCTTCGGGTACGCCTCCTCGCTCAGCTCGTCGGGCGGTGTGACAGTGTTCTCGGCCAACATGTCAGGCCTGGCAGGCCTCCCGGCGATCTGGCTCGGCAGCCTGTCCACTCCCATCTCCCTGGGCCTTGCCACGTTGGTTCTGGCCGCCATCCTTGTGGCGGCACTGCGATTTCGCGACCTCACAGCGGGTCTGCGGGACAGCCCCATGCTTGGTCTCGCGATGACCCAGACCGCCGCCCTCGCACTTTGTCCCTATCTACATTTCAACGACCTCGTCCTGTCCGCGTTGCCGGTGCTGGTCCTGGCCGGCCGGCCCCTCAGCGGCCTATCCCGGGTCACGCTGGCGATGTGGGCCGTGGCCAGCCCGGTCCGGCTGGTGCTGTCGGCCCTGCTGGCGGTGATGGCGCCGGGCGTGAAGTACGCCGACCTCCCGAGTACCGGCATCGTCCTGGTCACGCTCACCTTCGCGTCGCTCTGCGCCACCCTGCCCCGCCGTGCAGGCACCAGCCGCCCACTGCCGGAAATCCGCGTCGAGGCTACCTAGGCTTCGGGTCGGGAGCTGGCCTCCCAGCGCAGGTAGGCCTCGAGGAGCCCGTCGAGGTCGCCCTCGAGGACCCCCGCGGCGTTGCCCACCTCAAACCCGGTGCGGTGGTCCTTGACTTGGGTGTAGGGCTGGAGCACGTACGAGCGGATCTGGCTCCCCCACTCGGCCTTGACGTGCTCGCCCTTGAGGTCCTGGATGTGATCCAGGTGCTGCTCGTGCGCCAGCGCCGCCAGCTTGCTCCGCAGCACCTTCATCGCCATCTCCCGGTTCTGGTGCTGCGAGCGCTCGTTCTGGCAGCTGACAACGATCCCCGTCGGCAGGTGTGTGATGCGGATCGCAGAGGAGGTCTTGTTGACGTGCTGGCCGCCGGCGCCGCTGGAGCGATAGGTGTCGACGCGAAGGTCCTTCTCGTCGATCTCTATCTCTGCCTCCGAGGAATCGTCCAGCTCCGGGACAACCTCCACGCGGGCGAAGGATGTGTGGCGCCGGTGGGCCGAGTCGTACGGGGATAGTCGAACCAGGCGATGGATGCCTCCCTCGCCCTTGAGCCATCCGTATGGGCGCTCGCCACTGATCAGAACGGTGGCGCCTTTGATCCCCGCCTCTTCTCCCGGCGTCACCTCCAGCACCTCGACCTTGAACCCGCGGGCTGAAGCCCACCGCTGGTACATCTGCATCAACATCTCGGCCCAGTCCTGGGCGTCGACGCCGCCCGCACCGGCGGATATCGAGAGCAGCGCAGGGCTTTCCGAGTAGGGATCCGCGAAGAGGACGTCCAGCTCCTTGCGGTCCATGCGCGCCTCCAGTCGGTCGAGGTCAGTCGCGATCTCGCCGCTCATCCCAGGGTCCGGCTCGGTGGCCAGGATCTCGAGCAGCCCGCGGGCCTCGACCACGTCGCGATCAAGACCTTCCAGCTCCTCGATGCGGCTCCGCAGCGAGGAAGCCTCCCGTGTCAGCTGCTGGGCCGCGTGACTGTCCTCCCAGAGGGAGGGATTGTTCAGGGCCGGTTCGAGCGCCTCGAGCCGAGCGTGTAGGCCGGGCAGGTCAAAGGTGCTCCTTCAGCTGCTGAACCCGCCGAAAGAGCTCGGCGGCCCGATCCAGCAACTCGGTGTTAGATACCTGCTGTGCCATCGCCAGAGATTACCTAACGCTCGCATCGGCCGCCCAGCGGGCCGAGACTAGCGGCCGTGGCAGCGCTTGTACTTTTTCCCCGACCCACAAGGACAGGGATCGTTGCGGCCCACTTTGCCTGAGTGGCTGGTAGAGGCAGCCGCGGCCGCGGCCTCTCGGCCGCCGGCGACCGACGATCCACCACCCACCGCCGCCGGCACGCGGGCGGGCTGGCTCGCGGCGCCGTTGCCGCCCTGCGCTCCGGCGGTCCCGGCGCCGAGCGCCGCACCCACGCCGGTGGCCGGAGCTTCGGACGGGCCGCTGGTCTGGATGTTGCTCAGCGGCTGAGCCGCTGGTGGGACTTGCGCCGGCTCCAGGCGGACTCGGAATATGGTGGTTGCGATCTCGAATTGGATGTCGCGCTTGAGCTGCTCGAAAGCCGAGAAAGCCTCGTTCTTGTACTCCACCAACGGGTCCTTTTGGGCGTAGCCCTGCAACCCGATGGCCTCCTTGAGGTGCTCCATCGTGGTCAGGTAGGCGACCCATCGCTGGTCGATCACGTGGAGCATGGTCCAGCGCTCCATGAACCGAAGCGCCTCCGCGCCGACCTCCCGCTCCAGCGACTCATAGGCCTGCTCGACCATGTCGTAGAGCGACTCGATCACCGCCTCGGGGGTGTTGCCCAGGGCCGCCGAATCGACAGACGCGAGTGGAGGCAGGGGAATGATCTGCCCGAGGTGCTCAAACAGCCCATCCAGGTCCCAGAGCTCGCGGTGCCGGGCGTCGGCGTAGCCGGGCACGGTGTCCGCGATCATCTCGCGAATGAAGCTGAGCACGTTGCCGCGTGTGTCGACGCCTTCGAGGATCCGCCGCCGCTCGCTGTAGATGATCTGGCGCTGGGTGTTCATGACGTCGTCGTACTCGACCACGTGGCGGCGGGCGTCGAAGTTGTATCCCTCGACCTTGCTCTGGGCGCTCTCAATGGAGCGAGAGACAAGCTTCGACTCCAGCGGCACGTCCTCCTCCATCAGGCGCCCAACGCGCTCCATGTTGCTGCCGAAGATGCGCATCAGCTCGTCCTCGAGCGAGATGAAGAAACGGGTGCTGCCAGGGTCGCCCTGCCGCCCTGACCGGCCGCGCAGCTGGTTGTCGATGCGGCGGGACTCGTGGCGCTCGGTGCCGATGATGTGAAGGCCGCCCAGCTCGGTCACGCCCTCCCCCAGCTTGATGTCGGTGCCGCGGCCGGCCATGTTGGTGGCGATGGTGACGGTGTTGCGCTGGCCCGCGTCCTCGACGATCTCGGCCTCTTTCTCGTGGAACTTTGCGTTGAGGACCGAGTGCGGCACCCCGCGCTTCTCCAGCATCCGGGAGATGCGTTCCGACTTGGCGATGTCGGTGGTGCCCACCAGTACCGGCTGACCGGTTTCGTGGCGGTCGGCGATCTCCTCCACCACCGCCCGGTACTTGGCCTCTTCGGTCTTGTAGATCACATCCGGGTTGTCCTCCCGGATCATCTCCTGGTGGGTCGGGATCACCACCACCTCGAGGTTGTAGATCTTGTGGAACTCCTCGGCTTCGGTCACCGCCGTACCGGTCATGCCGGCGAGCTTGCGATAGATGCGGAAGTAGTTCTGGAAGGTGATGGTGGCCCGGGTCTCGTTCTCCTGCTGGACCTTGACGCCCTCCTTGGCCTCGATCGCCTGGTGCAGGCCGTCTGACCAGCGCCGCCCGGGCATGGTTCGCCCGGTGAACTCGTCGACGATCACCACCTCCCCATCCTTGACGATGTAGTCCTCGTCGCGATGGAAGACGGCGTAGGCCTTGAGCGCCTGGTTGACCTGGTGGGCCTCTTCGACGTTGTCGAAGTCGTAGATGTTCATGATGCCGGTCCACTTCTCGACCTTGGCGATGCCGACGTCGGTCAGCGCCACCGACCGGGTCTTCTCGTCAACTGTGTAGTCGGTCTCCTTCTCCAGTCGGGGAACGATCCGCGCGTACTGCTGGTACTTCTCGGTGGAATCGGTGCCGCCGCCGCTGATGATCAGCGGCGTCCTGGCCTCGTCGATGAGGATCGAGTCGACCTCGTCGACGATGGCGTAGTAGAGCTCCCGCTGCACGCACTCGTTGAGGTCGCCGGCCATGTTGTCGCGCAGGTAGTCGAAACCGAACTCGTTGTTGGTCCCGTAGGTGATGTCGGCCTGGTAGGCCTCGGCCCGGCTACAGGGCCGCAGGTGCTGGAGGCGCTCGTCGTGGTGGGCCTCGTCGACATACTCGGGGTCGTAGACGAACGACTGGTTGTAGCCGGGCCCCTGCTGGGGCGGGCCCATGATCACGCCCACGGTCATGCCCAGAGCCGCGTAGAGCGGCCCGTTCCAGCCGGCGTCGCGCCGCGCCAGGTAATCGTTGACCGTGACCAGGTGGGCGCCCTTGCCGGCCAGCGCGTTGAGATACAGCGCCAGGGTGGCGACGAGGGTCTTGCCCTCGCCGGTCTTCATCTCCGCGATCTTGCCCTGGTGCAGGACGATGCCTCCAACCATCTGGACGTCGAAGTGGCGCATGCCGAGCTTTCGCCGGGAGACCTCGCGAACCAGCGCGAACGCTTCCGGCAGGACCTCGTCGAGAACCGCGTCGACCGCCTTCTCGCGCTCGGCGGCGGCTTCCGCGTCGGTCTGCTCGATGGTTTCGTCGCCGCTGCTGGCGACCTCGGCGCCGCGGGCCTCGCTCAGCCGCTCCCGGAGCTCGTCAGTGAGCGCTCGCAGCTGCTCGTCGGAACGGGCCTCCATCTCCGGCTCCAGCGCGTTGATCTCCTCGACGCGGTTGAGGTGGCGGGCCACCTCGCGGTCGTTGGGGTCGCCGAGGACCTTGAGCAGGAAGCTCATGCGGGACGGGCACCGCGGTGGGTGGTGATCCGTTCCTTGCGCCTCCGAAGCTGCTCGTCGAGCTTGTCGACAACCAGGTCGACCGCCTCGTGGAGGTCGCGGGCCTTGACCTTGGCGCTCAGCAGGCTGCGGCTGACGTGCACGTGCAGCGACGCCGTCTTCTCCGGATCGACGCTCTTGCGGCCGTCCAGGTCGAACTCCAGTCGAGCATCGACGATGCGGTCGAAGTGGCGGTCGAGCCGGCGCAGCTTGGCCTCGGCGTAGTCCTTGAGGGACTGGTCCAAAGGCACGTTATGAGAGTGGATGATGACGTTCAAGACCTTCCCTGGAAGTTTACGGTACGGCTATTCGTATCGAATCGAGGCGACCACCGAGGCTCGCGAGGCCTTCCTCGCAGGCACCACCACCGCCAGCAGGCAGCCCACGAAGACCGCCACCACCACCGCCACGATGACGCCCCAGGGCACGTTGTACCCCGGCTCGAAGCCGAGACTGGCCGCCGCCCGGACCATCACCGCGACCAGCGCCAGGCCCACCACCGAGCCCAGCAACGCGCCGCACAACCCGAACAGCCCCGATTGGCTGAGGATGATGCCCCGGATCTGCTCGCGCGTCGCTCCCACCGCGCGCAGCAGACCGAACTCGCGCGTCGACTCGCTGATGTTCAGCAGGATGGTCGTCACCACCGACATCAGTCCTAGAACCACCCCCACAACGCCGACCGCGATCAGCAGCAGCAGCAGTGAGTTGACCCCCTGGCGAACCCCGGCCCGGACCTGGTCCAGGGTTTCGGCCTGCATCCCGTACTTGGCGGCCGCCGAGTCCAACCTGGAATCGAAACCAGCGCCGGCGTCCGCCGTGGGGATCACCTGGAGGATGTTGAAGCCCTCCTCGCCGAAGTCCTGGCGGGCGTTGGCCAGCGATATCAGCGCCGTCTCGTCTCCGCTCGGAGAAGGCAGCGTGTGGTTGACGATTCCGGCGACGCGGTAGGACAGGTCTCCCGCTGACGAGGTCAGAGACAGGTGGTCCCCCACCTGGAGGCCGCGAGCCTGGGCCAGCCGCCGGCTGATGAGCAGGCCGCGGCTCTCTTCGATGTCGGTGAACGCCCCCGCCGAGCTTCCCGGGATGAACTGCATGCTGCCCTGGGAGGCGTACTCGAGCGGGTCGATGGCGGCCATGCTGAGGGCCCGGTCGCCGGCGCGAAGCGCAAAGAAGTCGATCTCGGACGTGGCGCTCACACCCCTGACCTTGTTGATCTCCTGGCGAATCGCCTCGGTCTGGTGCACCGGCGAGACGATCAGGTGGTCTGACACAAAGAGGCTTTTGGCCCAATCCTCGCCGGCGCCCAGCGCCCCCTGGGTCAGGCCCGCAACCGAAACCACCAGCGCCGTGCTGACGACCAGGCCGGCGATGGTGAGGGCGCTGCGGTTGGGATGCCGGATCAGGGCATTGCGCGCCAGGATCGCCGCGCTTGGCGCGATCAGCCGGAACGGCCGGGCCAGGACCGCTGTCAGCGGCCGGATCAGCACCGGGGTCAACGCCAGGGTGCCAAAGAAGAGCAGCACCATGCCGAGCGCGGCAAGGCCCAGCCGCAGGGTGTCGAGAGTTGGATCCGCGGAGCTGCTGTTCAACGCCCCAATCAGCACCACCACGGCGGCGAGATAGGCCAGCAGTCCCAGCAGCGTGACCCGCCGGCCGCTCCGCTCCACGTCGAACTGGCTCTGGGGCCGAATCGCCTCCAGCGGCGGGACCGACATCGCCTTCAGGGCAGGCGCCAGCGCGCAGACCAGCGATGCCAGCAGGCCGTAGACCGCGACCAGCGCCGCCTGGCCGCCGTCGAACACGAACTGAAGGCTCGCCTGCCCGTTGGCCTGGGGTAGATAGGCCACCAGCGCCGCCGCCAGCACCGTGCCCAGGGCCACCCCGACGGCGGCGCCGGCAACGCCGAGCATCCCCGCCTGGAGCAGGAAGAGGTTGCGGATCCAGCCCGGGGTGGCCCCGGCAGCCCGCAGCAGGCCGATCTCTCGCCGTCGCTCGAGGACCGTGACGGCGAGATTGTTGTAGATCAGGAAGAGGCCGATCCCAACGGCCAGCAGGCTGAAGAACCTGAGTACGGGCGAGATCTCCAGGTAGGGGTCGCGCTGACCGCCGGCAAAGGCGCGGTTGTCCTGGACCGAGTACTCCTCGATCGCCTTTCGGCGAAGGTCCGACCGGAAGGGAGCGTAGGTGCAGCTGGCGTAGTCGCCGGAGCACGTCGGTTTCAGCCCCACGCTGACCTCGGTCACGCGGGCGCCCAAGCGCAGCGCCTTCTGCGCCGTCTGCAGGGGAACGAAGACCACCGGGCCGAAGGCGGTCTGGGCGAAGGCGCTGTCCTGAAGCAGGCCCTTGACCTTGTACTGGTCGGGACCAAGCGCCGTGAACAGGGTGACGGTCGAGCCCACGCCGACGCCGTGGTCGTTGGCCCATTTCTGGTCCAGCATCACGGCCGATTTGTCGTCGGCGGCAAAGATCGCTCCAGAGGCCAGCTGAAGCGGGTGAAGCTGACTCTCCGCAGCGGGGTCGATCCCCAGCATCTGGAATGTCTGCTCGCGACCACCGACCACCCCCGTCAGCCGCTTGGTCACCAGCGGCGCGGCCAATCGCACCTCCGGGAGCTTGGCGATGACGTCGACCATGTCCTGGCTGAAGCCCTGGTCGGAGAAGGCGAAGACCTCGGCGTCGGCGTTGCCGATGATCTCGGAGGTAGCGCGGCTCAACTGCCGCTGCAGCGAAAGGTTGATCAGCTGGGTGCCAAAGGTCAGCCCGACCCCCAGCGCGATCGCCAGGATCGATAGGAGGGAGCGCTCCCTCTTAGAGGCCGAGTTGCGCCAGGCGAGAGATAAGAGGAGCGGCACTGTGGTCCTGTCGGTCCAAGTCGATGCTGTCGACGATCTTGCCATCCTTCATCACCACGACCCGATCGGCATAGGCCGCCGCCCTGGCGTCGTGGGTGGCAAGAATCGCCGTCTGCCCCTGGTTGACGCAGTGAGACCAGATCAGCTCGAGCACGTCGTTCCCGGTGTTGAAGTCGAGGTTGCCGGTGGGCTCGTCGGCGATCACGATGGCGGGCTGGTTGAGCAGGGCCCGGGCGATCGCCACCCGCTGCTGCTCGCCGCCGGAGATCTCCTCGGGGCGATGTCCCTGCAGGTCGCGAAGGTTGAGGTCGCGCATCAGGTCGGAGACGCGGTCCATCGCACCAGAGCGCTGGCCGGCGATCCGAAGGGGCAACGCGATATTCTCGGCCGCCGTCAGGTTGGGGACCAGGTTGAAGAACTGGAACACAAACCCGATCTGCTCCCGCCGGAAGATGGTTCGGGCGCGCTCGTCCATGGCGGTGATGTCGTGACCTCTCACCAGCACCCGGCCGGAATCCGGAGGCTCCAGCCCCGCCAGGATGTGAAGCAGCGTGCTCTTGCCGCAGCCGGAGGGCCCCATGATCGCCACCAGCTCGCCGGTGCGCACCGAGAAGCTGACGTGGTCGACCACCGGCCGCGGGGTCAGCGAGATGCTGTAAGTCTTGCTGAGGTTGTCGGCGACGACGATGTCACCGGCACCGGTCTGGGCTCCAGCAGCGTCGCCCGCCAGCAGGCCCTCAGACATTCAGGAACAGTCTCAGTACCCGGTCGACGACGCTCTCGAGCAAGCCCTGGGGAGCGGCCTCCCGCTCGGCTCCGAGAACCTCGTGACCGCTGGCGCCGCTGGTCCCGCTGGGCGACGGACTGGCCTCCTCGACATGGGGGCTGGGGCAGGGCGGTTGGCCCCCATCAGACGCCAGCGCCGGAGCCGGAGAGTTCCGGTCTGCCTCACCCAGGTTGGTAGGCAGGGAGCAAAGGCTTGGTGATGGTGAGGGCGCCGGTGCCACCGGCGGAGGGGCCACGGCGACGGTGCCGCCGCCCCCGCCGCCGCCTCCACCGCCGGTCGGGCGAGCGGTCGGTCGCGGTGGCGGAGGCGGGGGCGGCGCACCACCACCTCCACCGCTGGCGGTCTTGATGAAGATCTCCGTGTACATGATCACGCCGTTGTACGATCCGCCGCCGCCGGTCCAGGCGCCGGTCGCCGCCCACGCCCCGGTGCCCATCTGGGAGTAGTTGCCGAGGATGTTGGCGCGGTGGTCAGGGCTGTTCATGAAGGCGGTGTTGACCTGGCCCACGCTCTGGTCCGGCGGGTAGTTGTTCCATCCGATGTTCTCCCCCGCGGCCGTGTACGAGCCCAGGTTGAAGACGTTCCAGACGTACTGGCCGCAGGGGGGGATCTGGTGGCTGAAGTAGTTGCGATTGATCATGTCCTCGGAGCGCCCGATCACGCCGCCGCAGTTGCCGTTGGGCTGGTTGGTGGCGATGCTGCCGAGGTTGCTGTTGAACGACAGCGACCCCAGCCCGTTGGAGGTGCGGTCCTGGTTGGTCAGCTGGAACAGCTGCTGCTCGGTGCCCGGGTCCCCGGCCCAGGCGGGCAGGCCGGCGCGTACGCCTCCGAGGGCCGCTACCAGCGCGGCGACGGCCACCACCAGTCCGACCCGGACGCCTCCCAGTCGCTTGGTGGCGGTCGGGACTGCATCACGTCCCACCCGCGCACCCGCTGTCAATGCTTTCGGTCCGCGCGGTCGGGGAACAGACGCGAGAGCTCAGCGGGAATCGGCAGCCCGAGGTCGAAGAGCTTGTCGATGATGTTGGGCCGGATTCCGGTGGGGCGGAAGACGCCCTGCACCCGACCGGCCGCGTCGAGGCCGCGCTGCTCGTAGATGAAGATGTCCTGCATCGTGATGGTCTCGCCTTCCATCCCGGTGATCTCGGAGATGTTGGTGACCTTGCGGGAGCCGTCCTTCATCCGCGAGAGCTGGATGATGAGGTCGATGGCGGCCGCCACCTGCTGACGGATGGCCTTGGCGGGCAGGTCCATGCCCGCCATCAGGACCAACGTCTCGAGGCGCGACAGCGCGTCTCGCGAGGAGTTGGCGTGGATGGTAGTCAGGGAGCCGTCGTGGCCGGTGTTCATCGCCTGGAGCATGTCCAGCGCCTCGCCGCCGCGACACTCACCAACCACGATCCGGTCGGGTCGCATCCGGAGGCTGTTGATGACCAGCTCGCGGATCTGGATTCGGCCTTCGCCGTGGACGTCAGCCGGACGTGACTCCATGCGGCACACGTGCTCCTGGTTGAGCTGCAGCTCGGCGGCGTCCTCGATGGTCACGATGCGCTCGTCGGACGGAATGAAGCTGGAGCAGACGTTCAGAAGCGTCGTCTTCCCGGTGCCCGTCCCGCCGGAGATGAGCAGGTTGGCGCGGGCCAGGACACATGCCTTGATGAATCCGACGGCCTCATTCGAAAGGGTGCCGAAGCCGACCAGGTCGGACGCCTTGTAGGGATCACGGGTGAACTTTCGGATCGTCAGGATCGGGCCGTCGAGGGCGACCGGGGCGATCACCGCGTTGACGCGGCTTCCGTCCCAGAGCCGGGCGTCTGCCATCGGGCTGCGGAAGTCGATCCGGCGGCCGACGGCGCTGACGATGAAGTCGATAACCCTGAGGAGGTGGTTGTCATCGTCGAACTGCCGGTCGGTCAGCAGGATCTTGCCGTTGCGCTCGACGTAGATCTGCTTGGGGCCGTTGACCATGATCTCGGTCAGGCTGTCGTCGAGGACCAGGTCCCGAATCGGGCCCAGCGCGTCGTAGTACTTGGTCAGCTCGTCGTGAGTGCGTTGACTGGTTACGGCCATGCAACCCTCTGAATACGATCAAGACAGATGAAGACAAGGGACATATTCGCACAGAAAACCGGTTTCGTCTCCCAACCGCAACCCCCCTTGTTGCATCACTGTGATCTCGGCGCCGCCCTCATCCCAGCGCCACCGCGAGGCCGTGGACACGCCGAACCCCGGCCGCCCGCGCCGCCCGCGCGCACTCCATCAGGGTGGCTCCGGTGGTGACCACGTCATCCACCACCACGATCTCGTCCGGGATCGTAGAGCTCCATGCGAAGGCTCCGTTCATCGCCCGGCGCCTTTCCTCACCACCCCGGCCGACCTGGGCCTCGGTCTCCCGGCTCCGAACCATGCCTGAAAGGCACTCACGGCCGCTGATTCTGGCGATCTGGCGGGCGAGGACCTCGGCCTGGTTGTATCCCCTCGAGCGAAGGCGCTGAGGCCCCAGCGGCACCGGCACCACGACACCGGGCGGGACCCAGCTCCGCGATACCCCAATATCGGCCAACGGGGCGGCCAGGTGGGGCCGGTCCTCATACTTCAGCCTGTGGATGGCCTCCCGAACGGGACCCGTGAGGGCGAACCATGCGGTGATGCTGTCGAGGGCGGGGGTCGAGCTCGAGCACATCGGGCAGGGGGTGACCGAGCAAGCTCGCGAACAGTCAGCGCATAGCAGCGCCGGCAGCGGTCGCACCGCCCCGCGGCAGCTCTGGCAGAACCAGCTTCCCGACCGCCGGCACCCGCCGCAACGCGGCGGGAAAAGGAGGTCGAGCACCCCCTCGATCAATATCACCCCAACTCCAAGGCTACCGCCTCTGAGGGCAAGCTACTCCAAGTTCAGCCTGGCATCGACCAGGGAGCGGTCGGCAAGTGTTCCGGCAGGCAGCTCGACGGTGGTGCGCGCACCGAACACGATCGGGCTGATGCGCCAGGGCTTGAGGTTGAGCATCACCTTCTTGACGCGCTGCTGGCGATCGAGGAAGAGCACGTCGATGGCGAAGCGCATGAAGAACATGTGGATCGAATTGCAGGGCTCGATCCAGAGCGCGGTCCCGGGCGCCATCGAGGTCCGGCCCATGAGGCCCATGAATCGCGCCCACGAGCTTTTGGCGACTTCGACGTCTGCCGCGATGACGCGGCCGCTCTCGGCTTCAACCAGGCGCATACGGCGGCCGGTTCAGCCGGCTAGTGCGCCAATGAGTGGAGAACGACCAGTACCGCCGGTCCCATCAGGATGATGAAAATCGTCGGGAAGATGAACAGAAGCATCGGAAACAGCATCTTCAGGCTGGCTTGGGCAGCCAGCTCCTCAGCACGCTGCCGCCGCTTGCGGCGCATCTCCTCGGACTGGATCCGGAGCACCTTGGCGATACCGACCCCGAGCTGCTCCGACTGAATCAGGGCTTGGATGAAGCTGTGGAGCTCCTCAACGCCGACGCGGCGGCCCATATCGTCGAGCGCCTCCATGCGCGGCCGGCCCAGGCGAACCTCGTTGAGAACCTGGGTGAACTCCTCGGAGAGCGCGTTCTTGTACTTCTCGGTGACACGTACAAGGGCGGCGTCAAAGCCAAGACCGGCCTCCACTGAGATCGTCAGGAGGTCCAGCGCGTTCGGGAGGGCCAGCCGGATCTCCTTCTGCCGAGCCTGGACTTTCTGCCGCAGCCACAGGTCGGGGAAGAAGTATCCGCCCACTCCGACGACGCCGGCCAGGACCACGGTACCGACCGGCGGCGGGATGAACGGGAAGCTGAGCCGGGCGAACGTGAACAACAGGAACCCGAGCACGGCGGACCCAATACCCAGCACCAGCTTGATCGAGATGAAGCCGTTGACGGTTAGGTTTCCGGGCCTGCCGGCGACAGCGAGCTTGTTCTGGATGCTGACGATTCGCTCCCGGCCCACGCGGGCGTTGAGGAAGGCCCCCAGGCGTTCCAGCGCCGGCCGCACGAAGCGCTCGTTGAACGGCTGCTGCAGCTCGATCTCTTCGAGGGTGACAGTCTGATCGCGGAACTGGGCCAGGCGGGTCTCCAGCAGGTCTTCGCTGGGGGCGGTGGCCAGCCCCCGGAAGAAGATGAACACACCGGCGGCGAACAGGAATGCAATCAGCAGCAGAGGCATGCCTAAACCTCGATTGCCGCGATCCGGCGGATGAGCGCGTACCCAATCGACATCATGATCAGCGACAGGATTATGAAGAACCAGCCCAGGGGCTCCTTGAACAGCGGTGTGATGTACGACGGGCTGACGACAGTCAGGATCCCAGCAAGGGCGAACGGCAGCGCGGTGATGATGTAGCCGGAGGCGCGCGCCTGGGCCGTCAGAGTTCGGATCTCGCCGTGGATCCGGATGCGCTCACGGATGGTGAACGCGATGGTGTCCAGGATCTCGGCCAGGTTTCCACCCACGACACGGTGGATCTGCACCGCCGTGACCATCAGGTCGAAGTCTTCGGATTCGATTCGCTGGTTCATGTGGTCTAGGGCGTCATCCACGGTGATGCCGAGGTTCATCTCGCGGACGGCACGGGTGAACTCATCGCTCATGGGCGCTGGCGCCGAGCGAGCGATCGTCGCCATCGCCTGGGCGAAGGAGTAGCCGGCCTTGAGGGCGTTGCTGAGCAGCAGGATGGTGTCGCCGAGCTGGGCGTTGAGGGCCTTGAAACGCTTGCGCTGGCGGTATTTCACGTAGAAGCCGGGCAGGAAGTAGGCCAGCGCCCCGCCCAGGATGGCGACGATGAAGTTCTGGTTGATGAGGTAGATCACGAGGAAAACGGCGCCCATCGTGCCGGCCACCACCAGGAAATACTCGGAGACCCGGAGTTTGAGGTCAGCCTTGGCCAGCTGGTCGGCAGCCTTGGAGGTGCGTGGGCGGCTGGAAAGGGCGCGGTTGAAGGCGTCCATGGCGCCGGTGAGCACCTCGCGAGGGTTGCTCGGCCCGGTGTCGACCGGGGGGGCGTACTCGTCCATCGCGTCCGGCTCGAGCTCGCGGGGGCGAGACGCCACCAATCCGCCGAAGAAGAGCAGGATGCCGATGGCCGCGGCCGCACCGAGGATCAAGTTCATCGCGGGTCCCTCACTTCTTGGGCTTGGTGGGATCGAACACAGAGAGCGGCACTTCTTCGCCAGATTCTAGGAGGTATTCCATGCATTCGGGCACTATTCCTGTCGCCGTGAAATAGCCCTCCACCTTACCGTCGGCGTCGACCCCGGTCTGTTTGAAGATGAATATGTCCTGGATCTGGACCTTCTCGCCCTCGATCCCGACCACCTCAGTGATGTTCACAACCTTTCGAGTTCCATCGCGCAGGCGGGACTGCTGCACGACGATGTCGATGGCGGAGGCGATCTGCTCTCGTATCGCCCTGGAGGGCAGCTCGGCTCCCGCCATCAGCACCAGCGTCTCCAATCGGTTCATGGTGTCGTTGGGGTTGTTGGCGTGGACCGTGGTCAGGGAGCCGTCGTGACCGGTGTTCATAGCCTGGAGCATGTCGAGGGCCTCGCCGCCGCGACACTCGCCGACGACGATCCGATCGGGGCGCATCCGCAGGCAGTTGATGACCAGGTCGCGGATCGACACCCGCCCCCGTCCCTCGACGTTGGGCGGCCGGGACTCGAGGGTGACGACGTGGTCCTGGTGAAGCTGAAGCTCGGCGGCGTCCTCGACGGTGATGATCCGCTCATCGTCGGGGATGAAGCTGGAGATCACGTTCAGAGTGGTGGTCTTGCCCGACCCGGTCCCACCCGACACCAGGATGTTGAGACGGGAGCGCACTGAGGCGCGCAGGAACTCGGCCATCTCGCGAGTCAGCGTCCCGAACCGGATCAGGTCGTCGACGTTGAGCTTCTCGGCCGCGAACTTGCGGATCGTCATGGTCGGCCCGGTCAGGGCCAGGGGCGGGATGATCACGTTGACACGAGAGCCGTCTTTGAGGCGGGCGTCGACCATCGGCGAGCTCTCGTCCACCCGGCGCCCGATCGAGCTGACGACCCGGTCGATGACCTGCAGCAGCTGGGCGTTGCTCTCGAAGGTCACATCGGAGAGGGTCAGTTTGCCCTTCTGCTCGATGTAGATCTGCCGGGGGCCGTTGATCATGATCTCGGTAATGTCCGGGTCGTTGAGCAGCTGCTCCAACGGACCCAGGCCGAGAACGTCGTTGATCAGCGACTCGACCAGGCGCGCCCGTTCGTTGCGCGGCAAAGGCGTACCGCTCTCACCCAGGACCGCGTTGACCAGCTCGCCGATCTTGGCCACGATGTCCTCACGCTCGGCGGTGTCCTCGTCCTGCATCTCCTCGACGAGGCGGGCATGGACCCGCGACTTGAGCCGTACGAACTGCGCCTGGGCGGCGGTCGGCTTGACCAGGGCGGCGGCGGCGCGGCTGCTGGGCGTGGCTCCAGACGTGCGCCCACCACCCGGTGAGGTGGGCGCCAGCGGCGGCCGCACCGGACCCGCCGGAGCCGCGGGCGCGATCCGAGAGGGTGCGGCCGGCGCCGGCGCCTCGGTCGGTGCGGCCACCGTCAGCCGCGGCGGCGCGGGCGCCTGGCCTGACTCTTCGACGGCTTTCTTCTGGACCCGTTCAAGCAATCCCATCAGTCCATTGTCTCCCAGCTATCCATCATCGCCGCCCAAACAGCATGCCGCGGTTACGCGGCGGTGGCGGTGCGGTGCGGATTTTGTCGGGCAGGAGGTGGGCGGCGAGCTGCCTGACTCGCTGGCTCGCCTCGACCTCGGGGTTGTTGATGACAAACGGAACGCCGCGGTTGATGGAGTTGACGATGGTTCGGGGGTCGTGCGGCACCTGGATCGTGATCGGGAACTTCAGATGCGACTCGATGCTGTCCTTGTTGAACTCGGTGTGCGCCTCGCTGCGGTTCAAGACCAGGGTCACGGCGCCAGTCGGAATGGAGATCGACTCCAGCAGCCTGAGCGCCAGCTTGGCGTTCTTGACCGACGTGATGCTGGGAGCCGTGACCAGGATCACGTTGGAGGCCATGTCCAGCGCCGTCAGGGTGACGTCGCCCAGGTTTGAGCTGGTGTCGACAACTACGAAGTCGAACATCCTCCGCAGCAGCTCCAGGATCTTCTGCACGTGTTCGGGAGCCACCAGGTCGGCCAACTCGGGGCTGGTCGCCGCCGGCAGCACCCGGATGCCGGCGGGCCCGTCGGCCATGACGTCAGACACGAAGTCGGCATCCATCTGGTCGATGGCCGCGACGAGGTCGGAGATGGACTGCGTCTGGGGCAGGTTGAGGAGGACGCCGACATCCCCGAATTGGAGGTCGAGGTCGACCAGCGCCACCCTGGCGCCCGCCTCGCGGGCCAACGCACAGGCGAGGTTGGCAGCCAGCACCGACGTCCCGACCCCGCCCTTCCCGCCATAGAAGACGACCAGCTCGCCGTAGGTCTGGGCCGCCGCCGTCGGCGAGGGCTCGGGCGCCCCGGGTTCGACGCCGCCCGGGGCCAGCTGGGCCGCGCCGCCGGCCGGCTCTGCTGGTGAGATCTCAGCGACTGGCTCAGCAGCCGGCGCCTCGGGGGCGGTGATCGGCGCGGCGCCGTCGGTTGCGGGAGAGAGCTCGGCCCCGGCCTCCACGGCCTCGTCAGGGGTCGCGGCAGGCTCCACCTGCGTGCTGGCGTCAAACTCGCCGGCACCGTACGCGGCGGGCTCCGCCTCGGGGGGAGCCTCGACGTCAGTGGGTTGCTCCTCAGTCGGCTGCTCGTCGCTGGGCTCCGGCCCGGTAGGCGCCGCATCGGGGGCCTCCGCCGGCGCGGTCTCCGCCGCCGTCTCAACGACCGCCTCTGGCGAAGGGGGCTGGGCGACGGGGAGCTCGGGCGCTGCCACGTCTGGCGCGGGCGGCGCCTCGGCCGGGGCCGGCGGCGTCGCCGAACCGGGAGGGCCTGCCGCCGCGCGGCTGTAGGTCTCCTTGCGCTGCTCGAGCTGGTGCACCCGGCGAACGCTGGCGATCAGCTCGTCCCCGGAGAACGGCTTGATCAGGAACTCCCGCGCCCCTGACTGCATCGCCCGGCGCAGGTAATCCCGCTCGCCCTGGACCGACATGATGATCACCGGCGAGTCGGGAGCCTCAGAGGCCAGGATCTCGGTGGCCTGGATGCCGTCCATCTCGGGCATGTTGACGTCCATCAGGACGACGTCGGGGTGGAGCAGCTTGGTCTGCTCGATCGCCTCCCGCCCTGTGCCCGCGGTCCCGACGACGTCGATGTCGGGTTCGAAAGCCAGTAGCTTGCGGAGATTGTCGAGCGTGGTCGAGATGTCGTCGACGATGAGAACGTTGATGCCGTTGGCCACTTCTTAGCTTGCTGTGGGAGGAGGCCGGCGAACCGGCCCCCTCGAATCAGCTCCTACCCGGGGATGTGGAACCGAGCGTTGAACTGCGGCAGGGTGAATCCACCGCTGGTGACGACGTCGTTCTTCTCGGCGTCGGCCTGCGAGCGCAGTACGTACTTGTAGGTGCCGTTGGCGAACAGCACCGACAGCGCCTCCGCGTCATCGACAGTCACGAACACGACGAAGCTGGAGGAGATGCCCTGGGTGTTGGCGCTGGCAACCGGGCCGACATGCGAGATCCTGAGGTTCTGGAACGCCACCTGCCAGACGCCGGGGTTGGGCGACCAGAGAATGTCGACCCGATCGTCGGGCTGAATGAACCCGCCAATCTGCTGCAGCTCGCCTCCCCCTGGGATCGAGAGCGCGACCTGCCCCGCCGGGATGTCGAGGTAGGGCTTCTTCACCGGCGGCAGCTTGGACAGCGTCGAGACCAGGGTCGAGCTGGACAGCGCCGAGTTCTTGCTCAGGGCCACCGCCGCGTATTGACCGCTGACCTGGCTGATCTTGTTGAAGGCGCCCGCCGGGACCTGCTCCGGGGCGAAGGTCTCGATGCGGACGATCTGGTCCGAGATCTGCTGGCCAGCAGGGATATCCACAGACGCGACGACCACGTTTATGTTGCGCGTCCCCTGGTTGCTGCCCGTCCCCCCTCCCCTTCCGAAGAGGATGAAGATGAAGAAGGCGACTGCGGCAATCAGGATGCCAAGCACCATCAGTAAGCGGTTACTTCTTGGTCTTGCGTCTGTGGCCACTTACGGATTCACCTCCAAGGTAGCGAAATCAAGGACTGATATAGGGACGGATAAAAGAGCCCGTATGAGGGTCGACCGCATTATGCCTACTTGGCCGCGAAATGAGTAGTGCTTTCTAAAGAAAGAGGGAGCCGGTTGGAACCGGCTCCCTCTACTGGCGGCAGCTTCCTTACTGGCCGAGACCAGCCGAAATGTTCGAGAAAACGTTCTTGACCTGGTTGCCAAGAAGGATGAGGATCACGATAACGACGACTGCGATAAGGACCAGGATGAGGGCGTACTCAACCATCCCCTGACCTTCCTCGTCGTCCTCGCGGTGCATGAGTTCAGAGATCTTGAGATAAAGACTTGAAAGCAAGTTATGCCACCTCCTTTTCGACGCCGGACCTCCGAACGCCGATTGATGCGGCTATTGTGTAGCACGCCGCGACGAAACCGTCAACGTGCCCATCGCATATCGGTAACGGTAGCGTCACGATCCATCATCGCACAAGCGCCCCGGCCTATCCCTGGTCGAGGCGGAACTCCATCCGGATCTCGGTGCCCTTGCCCGGCTGGCTCTTGATCTCCAGGACCCCATGTTCGAGTTCGGACCGCTCTCGCATGCTGACCAGGCCGAGGTTGCGGTTCTCAGCCAGGCCGGCCTCCACGGCGCGTACGTCGAACCCGACCCCGTCGTCCCGAACGCTGGCGTAGATCCGGTCGCCGGTCAAGTTCAAACCGACCTCGACCATCTTGGCCTGGGAGTGCTTGTGGGCGTTTGTCAGAGCCTCCTGGATGATTCGGAACAGGGTGCCTTCGATATTGCCGGGAAGCCGCCGCTCCTCACCCACGACGTTGAGACGGACCAGAATTCCCTGCTGTTCGGTGTACTCGCGGGTGTAACGACGCAGCGTCGGCACCAGCCCCAGGTCGTCAAGGGTCATCGGCCGAAGGTCGAAGATAAGCTGCCGGGTCTCGTCGAGAGCGTTGCGGACCGAGCTCTTGAAGTCCTGCAGCTCGCTCATGATGGCATCCGGCTTGTGGACCAGCCGTTCCAGGATTTCCGCCTGCAGGACCAGGTTGCTCATCGATTGCGCGGGCCCGTCGTGCATGTCGCGGGCGATCCGCATTCGCTCTTCTTCAATGATCTGGAACACCTGGCGCGAGGTGTTCCGGTAGGCGTTTGACTCCTGCTCCGCGGCGCTGCCCCCGACGCCGCTGAGGGCGTCAGCCAGCAGCTCAAGATCGGTGCGAACCTCTTTGAGGCGATCCTTGGCGTCGCCCACGCGGTCGGTCAGGTCGTCGAATCGCTGCTCGGCGAGAGCGAGCTCGCGCGTCGCCGCGCTGAACTCGTCAAACGCCTCCCTTACCTCGTCGGGGCCGTATCGATCGAGGCCGCTCAGCATCACCAACCGAACGGACTCGGCGGCGTCCCGTCGTTCCTGGTGCCTGTTGATCCTGGCTTGCAGCTGGCGGTACTGGCGCTCGATCAAGGCGATCTCTTCCTCGATCCGGATGACCCTGTTGGCGAGCACCTCGCGGAGGGTGACGGCCGGGACAGCCACCTCATCGGGCGCGCTCTCGGTGCCCAGGTCCGGGCTCGGCGCGACGCTGTCTGTCATGCGCGCAAGGGAGCGCCGCTGCGCAACATTGAACTAATATAGCCCACGTTGAACGCGAGTCCTGATTCTGCGCGTCCAAGTTCAGGACCGGGATTCTTGATCTTCGGGCGGTTGCTCCCGGGATCGCTGTTCCTTCTTCTTGGAGTGGTACAGGTACAGCTGGTCGTCGATCAGCTCTGGAGCGCCCACAATTCAGGCCCCGACATCGGGGGGGTCGCGCTGATCCTCAACCGCCTCTTGTTCCTGGTCTTCGCTGGTGGCGTTGCCCTGGTCTACGTGGCCCGCAAGCCGGCGCGGTCGACCCGCAAGAACCCCGTCGCCTTCATAGTTTCGATGTACGCCAGCTTTGTGCTGCTGGCGTTTCGCCCCCTCGCCTCCTGGTTGCGGTTGTCGCTCCCGGCGAATGACGGGACCGGCGCATTGATCGTTTCCAATCTCCTCCTCATCGGCGGCTTGGCCATCAGCGCCACGGCTCTGGCCTATCTGCGGTTCAACTTCAGCATCTTGCCCGAGGCCCGTGACGTTGTTGGGGGCGGCCCATACCGGTTGGTGCGGCATCCCATCTACCTCGGCGAGATCATCAGCGGACTGGGATTGCTGGTGGTGCTGCCAAGCCCGTGGCTGCTGGCGATCCTGGTCAGTTTCGTAGCCGCCCAGCTGTACCGGACCCAGGTCGAGGAAGCCACCCTGACCCAGGCCATACCCGGCTACGCGGACTACGCCCGGCGCACCCACTACCGGCTCATTCCCGGCGTGATCTGATGGCCCAGCCCGCCCCCCCGGTGACCGGGCGCCTGAGGCGGGTCGGGCTGCCTCAGCTGCTGATCGGGGCAATCCTGCTGCTGGCGATCATCCCCGCCACGGCGCCGGTGAGCGATCCGGACTTCTTCTGGCACCTTCGCGTCGGTCGGTGGATTCTCGACCACGGCATGATCCCGACCCACGACCTCTTCACCTTCACGGTGCCGGACCATCGCTTCGTCGCCCACGAGTGGCTGAGCGAAGTGATCATGGCGGTGCTCACCGGGATCTTCGGCCTGGGTGGCGTGACAATCTACTTCGCCATCATCACCTGGGGCGGCTTCCTGGGCATCCTTCGGACCGTTCGCGCCGGCTATGTCATCGCCGGCGCCGGGCTGGCGATCGGGTTCCTGGCCGGCGGCCCGATATGGGGGCCGCGGACGCAGATGATCACCTTCGCGTTCGTGGTCGTGCTTCTGCTCTGGCTAAGGCGTTTCCGGGAGAGCCATGACCGCCGATGGCTCTACCCGATCCCTATCCTCTTCGTGTTCTGGGTCAACCTCCACGCCGGGTTCACCATCGGCCTCATCTTCCTGATCGTGACCGTCGCCGGGGAGTGGGCCCGCGAGTGGTTCCGGGCTCGCGCCGGCGCCCGGGCAGACGTGGCCGCCACGCCCATGCGACCGCTGATGGCTGTCCTGGGCCTGTCACTGGTCGCGGTGCTGCTCAACCCCAACCTCGCCGCGATCTACGTCTACGCCGCCCAGACCCAGTTCAGCACCGCCCAGCAGAAGCTGATCGTGGAATGGTTCTCCCCCGACTTCCACCTGATCGAGCTGCGGGCATTCGAAGCCATGCTCCTCCTGGTCATCTGCCTGCTGGTGGGCTCGCCCCAGAAGCCACGGCTGACCGACATGCTGCTGCTGCTGGCGGGCTTGGTGCTGGCGCTCCAATCGGTCCGGCACATAGCGCTCTTCGTCGCCATCGCCACGCCCATCATGATCGAGCTGGGACAGGCCACCTGGGAGGCCAACCGCGTACGGCTACCCCGCTTGCGAGAGCCCCGTCCGAGCGGTCTGATCGGAGGGATCAACCTTGCGGTGCTGGCGCTGCTCGGGGTGCTCGCCCTATCGCACGTGCTCCCAGCCATACAGTCCGGGTTTCGCTCGAAGGCGGTGACGCGGGACTACCCGGTTGCCGCGGTGGACTTCGTCGCGTCGGACCCGCCGCCCGGGCATGTCTTCAATCAGTACGGCTGGGGCGGTTACCTCGTCTACCGGATGTGGCCACAGCTTCCGGTGTTTATCTACGGCGACGCGGCTGTCATGGGCGACCCCTTCCTCAACGAGTACCAAAGCGTGGCGGTCCTCCAGCGGGACTACCTGGGAGTCCTCGATCGACGCGGCGTGACGTGGGTGATCTACTCCACCGGACAGCCTCTGGAGGTGGTCCTCCAGCAAACCCCCGGCTGGAGGCTGGTCTACCAGGACAAGGTGGCCTCGGTGCTGGTTCGATCTGGGCCCGAGACGGAGAGCTATCTGGCCCGTTATGCAGCCCGCTGATAGGCCGGTCTCACCCCTAGCCGGCGCGGTCCGCCTCTCCCAGGTTTTCGGGCTCCGGCTCTTCTTCCGGCGCGACTCCAGGGAGAAACTGATCGTCGGCGCCACCATCCTCGCCGCCGCCGGCTTCGTGGTGCAGGCAGTCATCCAGTTTGGCCTGCTCGGCAGCAGCTCCTTGCAATACGACTACCTGCCGTATTTCAACGCCGCCAGCACGCTGAACCACGGCGGCAACCCCTACTCAGTCTTCCTGCAAACCTGCGCGACAGAGTGGTGCAACGTGGGTTATATCTATCCGCCGCTGCTGGCGGAGGCGTTTCGCCCACTGGCGCTGTTGCCTCTACACGCGGGCGCATACATCTGGCTCGCCTTGACGTACCTCTTCTTCGCCGCTTCGGTGACCGCGGTCGATCGTACCGTCGGCAGCAGCTTGAGCCGGGGTGCCAGGTCCGCGCTGCTGCTGGCGGCGCTCCTGTTCGTTCCTCTTTACGCCAGCTTCTACTTCCTCCAGGTCAACACTCTGGTCCTGCTCATCCTGGCCCTTGCCGCTTGGGCCTACACTCGCGGCCAGGACGGCGTCGCCGGCGCCTGGTTGGGGGTGGCGACGGTGCTGCGCGTGACGCCCCTGATCCAGGCTCCGATGCTGTTGCGTCGATGGCGCGACCTGCGGCGCCCCTTTGGGCCGCTGGCCTTTGGCCTGGTCGGTCTCGGGCTACTGGCCGTACTGACCCTACTGACACGGTCCACCATCGACTATCTCGGCACCGTTCTTCCCCGCCTCGGGGGCAGCACCGCCATGCTTGACAACCAGTCTCTACCCGGCGTGCTCTTGCGGCTGCAGGCCCTCACCGGCCTCGCGTCGGTCACCTGGGTCAAGGTCCTCACCCTGGTCCTGCAGCTCGGTCTGGTGGCGCTGACGTGGTGGCGCAGCCTGCGATTGGAGGGCAGAAAGCAGCGAGCAGCAGTCTTCGCCGCCTTTCTGGCGGTGACGCCAATAATCTCGAGCATCACCTGGAACCACCACCTGGTGACCGAGCTGCTGGTGCTGGCGCTGCTGGCCCCGTCGCTTCGAGTTGGATCGAGGGCATGGTGGCTGACCCTTGTCAGCTATCCGCTGCTGTGGATGTCGCGGGATGTCACCGACCCTGTGGTGACCGGGCTGGGGCTGGCGTTTCCAAGCGGCTTCGCGATCCTGCCGTTTGTCGTACTGACCAGCGTCAACCTGCTGGGCATGCTGCTGCTCTGGCTAGCCTGCCTCAACCTCCTGCGAACCTATCGCGCCGCGGTTGAGCCCGCTGCGACCTTGTAGAGCCGGGCCATGCCAGAGGTGGCCACAACCGGCCACCCTGCGATCTGCCCTGGGTCGCGTCCGCCCAGCCCACGCTCGTAGACACCCCAGAGCAGGTAGTCGATGTGCAGGCTGGCCGCCTCGCTTCGCAACACGCTGGGATCGGAGGCCCGATAGAAGGCCAGCACATTCGCCTCCTTACGTTGGATGTCCAGGGTCTCGAACGGGAACCCGGTGTAGGTTCGCTGACCACTGAGTCCGGGAACGAAGAGGCCGCTGAGATAGCTGTTCATGACCAGCTTGTCGCCAGCCGGCTCGGCCTCTTTTAGCCGACCAAGCACGGTCGCCTCATCGGCGGGGAAGTAGAGGGCGAGGTCGTCGCGGTGTTGCAGCGCAATGGTCAGGCCCTCCGCCGCGATCTCCACCGCCACCAGGCAGATCAAGGCGCACCCGTAGACCAGAGCCCGGCGCCGGGCCGTCGCGGAGCCGCGGGCCTGGGCCCACGACCAGAGGCCTGCGGCAGCGGCGACTCCAAAAGGCACGAAGGAGGCGTAGTAGAGGCGGTGCAACACCGACGGCAAGCCCGGCAGGTACATCAGGATCGCGCTGACCGCGATCCAGCCGAGAAGGAGCCCAAGGGCCCGGTCCTCGCGCAGCGGCGCCCTCCTCCGCCGGACAACGCCGATCGCGGTCACGACCACGAACGGAACCATCGCCAGATGGGCCCACAGCAGGTAGCTGAGCGGGTCGCCGATGTCGACGTCGCTCGCGGGCGGCCAGCCGGCGAAGGTCGGGTTGGTCGCCTTGAGGGCGAGACCGTAAGCCACGTAGGGGACGGCGCCGGCGATCCAGGCCAGCGCCACAGCCCCGGTAGAGCGCCTCGGGGCCGAGATCCAGGCAACCACGGCGACCACCGCCAGCATTGCCGCCAGCTGGGGGTAGACGCTCGAAACCAGCAGTACCCACAGGAGGCCGCCGGCAAGTCGTGGAGGCGTGAGAGCCGTGGCGGACCTGATCCAGAGAATGGCCGCCCAGGTGGCGCCCAGGCACGCGATGGCGATGTGAGGCGCCAGGTTGAGGGTGTCCAGGCCGGTGGATCCCGAGACCCCGATGTCGAGGCTGACGTAGTGGTAGCCAAGCACCTCGGCATGGGCGATTGCGAGGAAGCCTAGCCCTCCGCCGAGGATCGAAAGTAGGAACGCCAGTCTTCTGCGACCGGGGTCGGGGAAGACCTCGCTGCAGAGCAGGTAGACGGCGACCAGGAGCGCCGCCGCCAGCGCCAGGCGGGCCAGGTGGAGAACCAGCGGGACGGGCAGACCGAGGATTCGGTCGAGCTGGCCGAGCGCCAAATAGGGCGCGAAAATCAGGCTCTGAGGCTGCGCCTCAGAAGTGTAGGGGTCGTGGTACAGCCAGTTTCCCTGGAGCCCCTCCACGGTCTTGGCCACGTACGAATCGCCATCACGAGCCTCGTACACGAAGCCCCCGAAGATTTCACCCGCAGGGGTCCGGGCGGCGGCCACGGCCAGCGGCACCAGCGTCAGAAGCAGCAGCAGGCCGGCGACGATCGCCAGCCAGCGCCGCTCGGCGGCCTGGAGGCCGCGCCAGCCAGCGGGCGGCGGGTTCACGGGCCGGGCAGGGGCAGCTGCAACCGGTAGATTTGGACTCCCCCCGCGTCGTACACGCGCAGCAGCTCAGGACCCAGCGGACCGACGCCCGCGGCGCGCTCCCGGGGTCCTACGAAGAGGTAACCGGTGTCGCTGGCGACCATGAAGGCACCCAGGCCGGGATCGCCGGTCCGGACCGCGGCCCGCTCCTGGGCGCTTCGGGCCAGGTAGTCGATGGTCTCGCTGTAGTGGCCGACGAAGACGCGGTCACCGGCCATCTCAGGGATGTACAACCCGGTCAACGGGTCGCTCATGACCCCGGGCGGAGGCCCGCTGCCGCGGTGATCGCCGAGCCAGTTGACAGCGTCGACCTCGGCCCTGTCGATGTAGATGATGGGCTCGCGGACGGCGCCGAAACGAAACGCTATCGCCAGCACCAGAAGGCTGCTGATGGATGAGACCGACACCGCCGTGAACAACATCCGGCGCCCGGCCCTGGGTTTCATGCGCCCCTTGAGCATGGTGATCCCGGAGGCAGCCAGCATGGCGACGGGGAGGTAGAGCCCGTCGATCAACCGCCGCTGGATGTTGACCGGGTTGGGGATGTACAGCAGCGCCAGCACCAGGACCAGCCAGGCCGCCATCAACGTCAGCTGGGGCCCTGCGCTAATCCTTTTGCTCCCCACCGCATAGATCGCCAGCGCCAGGGGCAGCCCCAGGCTGAAGACCAGGCTGACGAAGTCGGGTGCCTGGTGCTTCCACTGCTTCGACCACTCGACCACCACGACGTCCCCGCTCAGGATGCTGAGGTAGTAGACGAGCAGCGGCAGGCAGACCGCGAAGGACACCGCTGTTGCCGCCCACGCCGACGCCGGTGCGCGCACCAGGACCAGGTACAGCAACGCCAGCGGTCCCAGCACGAACAGCATCTGGGGGTGGATGACCGTGAGCAGGAGCATCGAGCCCGCCGCCAGCACCACGGGTCGCAGCCTGAAGCCTCTCTCGTCGGGGCGGGCGATCACCATCAGCTGGATCAGGGACGCCGCCATCAGCGCCGCCGCCCACGCGAAATGGGGGATCGCGATCACGGAGTAGAAGGCGCTCAGCTCGGGCAGGTGGAGATCGAGGGCCTCGAGGCTGCCGTGGCCGACCACAGCATCGACCAGCAGCAGCAGGTAGCCGGCACCCGAGCCCACCACCGCTATCACCGTCGCCAGCGCCCGCGATTCCACCGGCAGGACCGCGCGCGCCAGGGCACGGGCTGCGTAGACCAAGGCGATCGCCCCGGACAGGCGGGCCACGTGGTAGGCGGCGAACAGCGAGATGTGCAGGAGGGCCGCGATCTTGCCCCACACGATGTAGAAGAGGAAGAGGAGCACCGGCTGCGGATGCGGACTGGTGATGTAGCGATCGGTCCAGCCCCAGGCGCCTTCGGCGCCCTCGCGCATCTTGGAGATATACGTCGCCGCATCGTCGGCGATGAAGAAGAAGCCGTTGAAGACCTTCCCGGGTGGCTGGGTGGCGTAGGCGTAGAGGTATGGCAGCAACGTGACCGCGAAGATCGCCAGTCCCCACGCCGAAGCCACCAACAGCTCCCGCCGCCATCCAACTATGGCGTCCGCGCGGCCGCCGGTAGGGGCCGGCCGGCTCATTTGACGCTGCGCCGGACGCGAAAGAGGGAGCTGAACATGCGGGCGGAATCTCTCATCGCGCTGACGCGGGTGTCGGGAGAGTTGCGCCAGTGCACCGCGATCTCGCGGATCACCAGGCCCCGTCGCCGGGCCCGGTAGAGCACCTCGGGGTCGAATTCGAAGCCCCGGCTGGTCATCGCCGCGAAGAGCTCGCGACCAACATCGCCCCGGAAGGCCTTGAAGCCGCATTGGGTGTCGTGCAGTCCCGGCAGCAGCAGAGCCTGGACGAAGAGGTTGAAGACCCGGCCCATGGTTTCGCGATAGATCGGCTGGTGCACCTCGACCAAGCTGCGGTCAATCGCGCGAGACCCGATGGCGACGTCCGCCCCGGACTCGATGGCACGGATAAGGAGCTCGGCGTCGGCGATCGGGGTCGACAGGTCGGCGTCGGTGAAGATCACGATCTCACCCCTCGACGCGAGCACCCCGGTCCTCACCGCGGCGCCCTTGCCGAGGTTGAGCGGATGCTTGACCAGCCGCATTTCGGCCCCGCGGGCTGCGACGGCCTCGACCATCTCCACAGTCCGATCGCGGCTGCCGTCGTCGACCACGATCAGCTCGAAGGTGCGACCCGAGGCCCGCAGATAGGCTAGGATCGTCTCCAGCGAAGGCGGCAGCCGATCGGCTTCATTGAACGCCGGGACGACGACGCTCAGCTCCGGCGCCGGTCCGAGATCAGGCTCCGGCACGCACGTACACCAGCGCGACGTTGTCGCTGTGGACCCTGCGCCAGCCGCGGGCTTCGAGAAGCAGGCGAAGTGGATCGCTTGCGGAGATCATCACGGTGTTCACCCCGTAATGATCGAGGGTGGACTCGAAGCCCCCGCTGAGAAACTCGACGCTGAGGTACTGATCGAAGACGGCGTCGCCGTACACCTCGGTGCGGCCGTCGATGAAGACGCGGTAGGTCGGATACGCCGTCCAGTCCAGGTAGCCGCCGAAGTTGTAGGTGTTGAAGAGTTGCCCCGGTGGCCGGTGGGATAGCAGGTAATCGGTCGCTTCCGTGGGAGCCGATGCCGCCACCGCGCGGTCGACCGCCGCGGGCGAGACCGCGTTCCAGGTGTAGGCGACGCCCGCCACCAGCAGAACCGCCGCAATCGACAGGTTGATGCGGGCGGCGGCCGCCGATGGCTGCCTCAGCACCCGCGGCCGGGCGCCCAGCCCGGCCAGCAGCGACGAGACCAGCTGACCTACCAGGGGCGCGCCACAGGCCGCGAAAATCGGCACGTGGCGCTGCGAGGTCAGCCCCAGAGTCAGCCCCGCCAGGCCGAGGAGCAGGTAGGTGGCGTCGATGCGTGCCGCCGAGCGGCCCATCCCGATCGCGCCGGCGATCATCAGGAGCAGCACCAGTAGCAGCGCCTGTCCCGAGATCGAGTGGAAATCGGGTGAGGCCCATTCGACGATCAGGCTCTGGATGCGCTGCGAGGTCAAGGTGCCCAAGGCGAAGCTGACGGTCCGGTACGTCCCGGGGGTCAGGAGGCCGGCCAGCAGCCCGCCAACCGCGACCAAAAGCAGGCGCCGGAGCTCGTCCCGCCCCAGGACCGGGACTCCCTCGGGGCGACCCGATGCGAGGCGGGAAAGCCGCGCCTGGGCCAGCTCGCCGACCCAGAACACCAGGACCAGGGCGACTCCGACCACGAAGCCCGAGTGCAGGTTCGCCCAGAGCACAAACATCGCCGGCAGCCAGAGGAGCCAGCGGCCCGGTCGCCGGCGATATGCGAGCAGGGCCAGCGTCAGCAGAGCCGTGAACACGAAGTTGAGCAACTGCGGCCGCGGACCCCATGAGGGCGCCGACGCCACCGCCAGCAGGACCCCTACGGCAACCGCGCTGGTCGGCCCCAGGCCACCGGCGCGAAGCAGCCGAAGAATCACCAGCTCGCCCGCGGCAACGACGAGCGCCGCCAGCACGATCAGCCCGCTGATGCCAACCGCCCCGTAAGCCAGGTACATGGCGACATCGGCCAGCCACTCGTGGACCACCCAGGTATGTCCGACAGCGGTGAATGAATACACGTCTGTTGACGGGATGCCGTGGCCGAGGATGTAGCGCCCGTTGGCCAGGTGCCACCAGATGTCGGTGTCGAGGTTGCGCGGCTGCGCCGCGGCGACCGCTGCCGATACCAGCATTACGCCCAGGAAGACAAGGAGCAGCAGCCGCTGGACATCGAGGCGCCTCATGATCCGAGCAGACGCCGCCGCGCGACCAGTAGCAGGAACACGGGCAGGACAGACATCCGGCGCGCCCGGGTTGGTTGCTGCAGCAGGCGGAAAAGCCACTCCAAGCCAAACCGTCGCATCCAGCCGGGCGCGCGCCGCACTCTTCCCGAGATGTAGTCGAACGTGCCACCCACCCCGATTCCGACGCTGGCTCCGCTGATGGCCAGGTTCCGGGCCAGCCAGAACTCCTGCGCCGGGGCGCCGTAGGCGACCAGCAGGACGTCCGGGCTGGACGCGCGCACCGCGGCCAGGGTGGCTTCATCACCCCCCTCCCCCGCCTCGCCGGCAAAAGTTCCCGCGACCTCCAGGCCGGGGTGCTCCGCGGCCAGCGCGCCGGCGGCCGCGGCAGCCACTCCGGGGGCGGCGCCGAGGAAGAAGACGCGGTCGCGTCGCTCCGCCGCGGTCTGGGCCAGGCCCTCGACCAGCTCCACACCGGTGACCCGCCCCGGCAGGCGACGACCCAGGATGCGAGCCGCAAGCAGCAAACCCGCGCCGTCGGCGGTGCGAAGGCCGGCGGCCGCCACAACGTTCCGGAAGCGACGATCCCAGCGGGCGCGCATCACGAACTCGGGGTTGATGGTGGCCACCTGCAGGGGCGCGGCGCCGTGACCGCGACGCGAATCGATTGCCTGGTGGATGATGCCCAACGCCTCAGCCATGGTGACGGCGTCCACGTCGACGTCCAGGATCCTGACCGGTGGGGTCAAGCCTCCGCCGCGCCTCTAGTTGGCTCGCGACTCGATCACGCTCTGCAGGTCCTGGACCGTGATCCTGTGGATACACGCCGCTCCGCAGCCGCGCATCGGCCCGCCGATGCCGGCGCAGGGGCCGCAGTAAATGTGAGCCTGCACCGCCCGGTGGCGCGATCCATATGGCCCGCGCTTGCGCGCCGAGGTCGGCCCGAAGATGCCCACCGTCGGTGTCCCCACCGACACCGCCAGGTGCATCGGGCCGGTGTCGTTGCTGATCACGGCGTCGCACAGCTGCAGCACCGCCCCCATGCCATCGACGTCAGTCCGGCCGCTGAGGTCGAGAACCGGATGATCGATGTTCTCGCGAATCTGAAAGCAGAGCTCGCGCTCTTCCTCGCCGCCGAGCAGGATCACGCCGCCGCCGTACTGCTCGACCAGCCGGTTGGCCAGGATCGAGTACCGCTCCGGCGGCCACAGCTTGTGGGGGAAGTCGTGGCGCCCGCCCTGGCGGCCGGGGAGAAAGGCGACCCGGAACGGCAGCCGATCGAAGCCTTCCGACCGCAACAGCCGCACGGCGAGCTCCAGCGATGCCTGGCTGGGAACGTACTTCATCTCCCTGGCGACGTGCTTGCGCAGCCCTGCCGCCTCGGCCAGCTTGGTATAGACGTCGACGTCGTGAAGCCGCGGCTCGTCCTTGATGGCGTCGGTCAGCAGCAGCCCTCTGCCTCCACCGCCGATGCCGAACCTGCGGGGAATGCCCGCCACGTACGCGACCAGCGAGGTCGTGCTGTCCCGATCGGGGACGAAGGCGAGGTCATACCGACGCCAGCGCAGCCGGACCCCGGCGGCGATCGCCTGCCAGATCCGGCGTCGGCGGCCCCCCGCGGGATTGAACAGCTCCAGCACCTCGTCGATATCGGGGTTGGTCGCCACCCCCGGTCGCGCCCAGTCCCCCACCGCGTAGTCGATCTTGGCGTCCGGGTATGCCGCGCGGAGCGTTGCCACCAAAGGCGTCGTCATCAAGACGTCGCCAAGACAGCAAGGCTTCAAGATGAGTATGTTCACGACCGGGCTATCTTGGCGTCTTTTTCAAAGAGCCGACTGCAAACGCCCTGCTTCGAGCGGAGTCTTTAAGGCGGCGACGTTCGCCCGAAGCTTCGGGCCCCTGAGCGAACGCCACTCATTTGATGTAAAGCAGGTTTCTCTTGAGTACGTCCAGGTTCTCCAGGGCCAGGCCGGTGCCGGTGGCGACGCACGTCTGGGGGTTCTCCGCGATGATCGCGGGGACGCCGGTCTGCTGGGACACATAGCGGTCGATGTTGCGGAGCATGGCGCCGCCGCCGCTGAGCACGATGCCCTTGTCGTAGATATCCGCGCTCAACTCGGGCGGGGTCTGCTCCAGCACCATCCGGATGCCCTGGATGATCGCCTCCAGCTGATCCTGGATCGCGTCGGTGATCTCGCCGCTGGTGATGGTCTGGTTCTTGGGCAGGCCCGCGACCATGTCGCGGCCGCGTACCGACATTGTCAGCTCCTCGGCCAGCGGCATCGCCGAGCCGATCGTCTTCTTGATCTCCTCAGCGGTGCGGTCGCCGATCATCAGGTTGTGCTTCTTCTTGACGTGGTTGGTGATGGCGTCATCGAACTTGTTGCCGCCGGTGCGGATCGAGTTGGAGACCACCATGCCGCCGAGCGAGATCACGGCGATCTCGCTGGTGCCCCCGCCGATGTCGCAGATGGCGTTGCCTGACGGAGTCGAGATCGGCAGGTTGGCGCCGATCGCCGCGGCCAGTGGCTCGTCGATCAGGTAGGCGGTCTTGGCGCCGGCCTGGACAGCCGCCTCTACAACCGCCCGGCGCTCGACTCCCGTGACGCCGGAGGGGACGCAGATCATGATGTCCGGTTTGAAGATCCGCTGGCGGCCGCAGACTTTGGTGATGAAGTGGTGGAGCATGCCCTCGGTCACGACGAAGTCGGCGATAACCCCGTCGCGCATCGGCCGGATCGCCTGAATGCTGCCGGGGGTGCGGCCCAGCATCTCTGAAGCCTCGGTCCCGACCGCCAGGATGCGGTCACCCTTTTCGTTGACGGCCACCACGCTGGGTTCGTTGAGGACGATCCCCTCGCCCTTGACGTAGACCAGCACGGTGGATGTGCCGAGGTCAATTCCGATCTTCTTGGACAGCAATCCTTACTCCGGTTGGGCGCTGCGGATGCGCGCTGACGCCAGGCTCACGACTGAACCACGGGCACCTTGACCCGGGCTCCCAAGCCAGAAAGCTTACCTGCCATGTCCTCATATCCCCGTTCGAGGTGCTCCACCGCCAGCAGCTGGGTCGTGCCCCGGGCGCAGAGGGCAGCGATCACGATCGCCGCCCCGGCCCGGATGTCCGGGATGGTGACGATGTTCCCGCGAAGGGCGGTCGGTCCGCTGATCTCGATTCCCCTTCGATGGGTGTAGGTGTCGATCCTTGCACCCAGGGCCCGCAGCTCGCTGACGTACTGGAAGCGGTTGTCGAAAAGGAACTCCTGTACCACGGTGGTGCCCTCGGCCTGCGTCATCAGGGCGCTGTATTGGGGCTGCAGGTCGGTGGCGAAGCCGGGGTGGGTCCAGGTGATCAGATCGACAGGGTGCAGGCTTCCCTGGCGGCGGACCCGCACGGTGTCGCCGTCCTCCTCCACCTCGACCCCCGCCTCGCGGAGCTTGAGCGTGAGCGCGTATAGCTGGTCGAGGGGGCAGCAGCTGGTAAGCAAGGCGTCGCCGCCGGCGGCCGCCACCGCGATCATGTACGTTCCCGCCTCGAGGTAGTCGGGGACCACCTCGTGCCGGTAGCCGCCGAGACGCTCAACGCCATCGATGTCGATGCGGTCGGAGCCGGCGCCCTGGATCCTGGCCCCCATGCCGATGAGGGCGGTGGCCAGGTCGCTGACGTGCGGCTCCCGAGCGGCGTTGGAGATGGTGGTGTGGCCCTTGGCCAGCGCCGCCGCCATCATGATGTTCTCGGTGCCGGTCACGGTCGGCATATCCAGTTGGATCTCGGCGCCGTGGAGGCCGTCGGCGCTGGCGACAAAGCGGCCGTCCTCCTCTTCGATGGTGGCCCCCAGGCGACGGAGCCCGTAGATGTGCTGGTCGACCCGGCGCATGCCGATGTCGTCGCCGCCGGGCTTGGGCACCACGGCCTCACCGGTGCGCGCCAGCAGCGGCCCCAGGAGCAGGATCGAGGCCCGCATCTGTTTCGCCAGTTCGGAGGGGACCTCGCCGCCGATGGTGCCCGAGGCGGTCAGGCGGATCCCAGAATCCGCGTCACGATCGACGGCAACGCCCAGCTCCGCCAGGATCTCCGCGGCCGTCGCCACGTCGGCCAGGCCGGGAAGGTTGTCGAGCCGGCACTCCTCGCTGGTCAGCAGGCTGGCCGCCAGGATCGGAAGGGCAGCGTTCTTGGACCCGCCGATGCGAACTGTCCCATTGAGGCGTTCGCCACCCTGCACCTGGAGGGCGTGCGTCACCGCGGGCCCCGCCGCTGGGCCTGGGTCAGGAGGTAACCGGCCGTTCTCGTCTTGACCCGCGACGCCGGCTCAGCTCCGCCACCTTGATGCGCGCGGCGGATCGCTCCAAGAGCGCGGCCGCCTCCGCCATGTCCACGGCGGAGAGGCGCTGGGAGAGGAGCTCCTCGGCGCGCCTGCGGGCCTCCTCGGCGCGCGCCTCATCGATGTCGTGGGCTCGCTCGCCGCTGTCGGCCAGGACGGTGACGACGGTCTTGTCGTCGGCGTCGCGGCCGACGTCCACGAACCCGCCGCTGACGAAGAGCACTTCCTCGTCGGCGCCGCCGACGCCGTCCTTGGTCACCCGCAGTGGCCCCGCCTTGAGCAGCGCCAGCACCGGCTCGTGGCGATCAAGGATGCCGAGCTCGCCATCCAGCGCGGGCACGACCACGAACTCCGCCTCGGAGCTGTAGAGCCGGCCCTCGGCGGTGAGTACGCTGACGGGGAACCTGTCCGCCATTGACGCCGTCAGGACTCCTTCATCTTCTTGGCGGCCTCGAGGGCTTCGTCAATACCGCCGACCATGTAGAAAGCCTGCTCGGGCAGGTCGTCGTGCTGGCCGTCGAGGATCTCTTTGAAGCCGCGGATGGTCTCCTTGAGCTCGACGTACTTGCCCTTGTTGCCGGTGAACTGCTCGGCGGTGAAGAAGGGCTGCGACAGGAATCGCTCGATCTTGCGGGCCCGGGCCACCGTCCGGCGGTCGTCGTCCGAGAGCTCGTCGAGCCCGAGGATGGCGATGATGTCCTGGAGCTCGCGGTACTTCTGGAGCACGCGTTGGACCCCGGTGGCCACGTCGTAGTGGTCCTGGCCCACGATCCGGGGGTCGAGCATGCGGCTGAACGACGTCAGCGGGTCGACCGCCGGGTAGATCCCCTTGTCGGAGATCTTGCGGTCGAGGTTGACGTTGCCTCCGAGGTGGGCAAACGCGGTAGCCACGGCGGGGTCGGTGTAGTCGTCGGCGGGCACGTAGATCGCCTGGACGGAGGTGATCGACCCCCGCTTGGTCGAGGTGATGCGCTCCTGGAGGTCGCCCATCTCTGTGGCCAGGGTGGGCTGGTAGCCAACCGCCGACGGCATCCGGCCCAGCAGCGCGGAGACCTCGGAGCCGGCCAGCGTGTACCGGAAGATGTTGTCGATGAAGAGGAGGACGTCTGCCCCCTCCTCGTCGCGCAGGGCCTCGGCCATAGTCACCCCGGTGAGGGCGACCCGGGCCCGCGCGCCGGGCGGCTCGTTCATCTGGCCGAAGACCATGGCGACCTTGTCTAGGACGCCCGACTCCTCCATCTCGAGGTAGAGCTGGTTGCCCTCGCGGGTGCGCTCCCCCACCCCGGCGAACACGGAGAAGCCGGAGTGCTCGGTGGCGATGTTGTTGATGAACTCGGTCACCAGCACCGTCTTGCCCACGCCGGCGCCGCCGAAGAGGCCGATCTTGGAGCCCTTGTTGAAGGTGACCAGCAGGTCGATGACCTTGATCCCGGTCTCCAGGATGTCGACCTCGGTCGACTGCTCCTCGACAGATGGCGCGGGCCGGTGGATCGGCAGCCGCGAGGCGTCCTTGGGGGCTTCCTTGCCATCGATGGGGTCGCCCACGACGTTGAACATCCGTCCCAGGGTCGGCTTGCCGACCGGGGTGGTGATGGGGGCGGCGGTGTTGGTGACCGCCTCCCCCCGGACCAGCCCGTCCGTGGACTGCATCGCGATGGTGCGGACCATGTTGTTGCCGAGGTGCTGCTGGACCTCGAGGACGAGGCGGTCCTTGGCGCTGGGGACCTCCAGGGCGGTCATGATCTCGGGCAGGCTGCCGGGATCGAACTCGACGTCGACCACCGGGCCGATGACCTGGGCGATCCGCCCGGCCGCGGCGCCACCCGGGTTGGCGGCGGTGCTCTGCGTGCTGACTTCTGTTGCCACTATGTGCTCCTTAATTAACTGGCCTGCGCCAGCGCCTCGGCGCCGCCGACGATCTCCATCAGTTCCTTGGTAATGGCCGCCTGGCGAAGCTTGTTGCGAACCAGGGTGAGGTCGGCGATCAGCTCGTTGGCGTTGTCGCTGGCGGCGCGCATCGCGGTCATCGTGGCCGCCTGCTCCGAGGCCTGGTTTTCGAGTACGGCGTGGTAGACCTGCGACTCGACGTAGCGCGGCAGCAGCGCCCCAAGCACGGCCTCGGGGTTGGGCTCGAACTCGTACAGAGACCCGGCGCCGGTGCTCGACTGCTCAGGTGCCTCCGGGATCTCCGGCGGAATCACCTTGACCACTGTGGGGACCTGGGTGACCGGGTTGACGTAGCGCGTGTACAGCAGCCAGACCTCGTCGACGCTGCCCTCGATGTACTCCTCCATCGCCACCGTCACGGCCGGCAGGATCTCGCTGATCGGAGGCCGGTCGCGGATCTGGGAGCGGTCGGCGACGATGTCGATCTGCACCCGCCTGAAATAGTCGCGACCTTTGCGTCCGATGGTGACCAGCTTCACCGGTGTCGGCTCTGACTGGATGAAGCGGTTGGCCGCCCGGATGGCGTTGATGTTCAGGCCGCCCGTCAGGCCCCGATCCGCGGTGACCAGTATCAGCAGCCGGTTCTTCACCTCACGGGGCTCGAGGAATGGGTGGCTTGCGTCCAGCTTCCGCGCCGCCAGCCGGCCGAGCATCCGTGCGATGCCCTCGGCGTAGGGGCGCGACGCCTCCATCGCCGTCTGCGCCCGCCGCATCTTGGCCGCCGCCACCAGCTCCTTCGCCTTGGTGATCTTCTGCGTGTTCTGCACGCTGGCGATGCGCTGGCGAAGCTCTCGAAGGGTTGCCAACTACTCTGCCGACTCCTCGGCGCCCGAGGTCGCCGCGACGGCTTCGGCGTCTTTCCTCTCGGCCAGGCCGCTGCCGCGCTTGTACTCCAGGACCGCCTTGTTAAGCGACTCCTCGAGGGCGTCGTCGATCTCCTTCTTCTGCGCCAGCTCCGCCAGGATCTCCTTGCCCGTCGATCCCATGTACTGGTGGAAGCCCTTCTCGAACTCGCGGATCTTCTCCACCGGGATGTCGTCGAGGAGACCGCGGGCGCCCGCGAACAGGATCGAGACCTGCTGTTCGACCTTGAGCGGCGCGTACTGGTCCTGCTTCAGCAGCTCGGTCATGCGCTGGCCGCGCTGCAGCTGGGAGAGGGTCTGCTTGTCGAGGTCGGAGCTGAATGACGCGAACGCCGCCAGCTCCCGGTACTGGGCCAGGTCCAGCCGCAGCCGGCCGGCGACCTGGCGCATGGCCTTGACCTGGGCCGCGCCTCCGACGCGCGACACCGATGTTCCGGCGTTGACCGCCGGGCGGATGCCGGAGTTGAAGAGGTCTGACTCGACGAAGATCTGCCCATCGGTGATCGAGATCACGTTGGTGGGGATGTAGCCGGAGACGTCGCCCTCCAGGGTCTCGATGATGGGCAGAGCCGTGAGCGATCCGCCACCGTTGTCGTCGTTCATCTTGGCGGCGCGCTCCAGCAGCCGGCTGTGGAGGTAGAAGACGTCGCCGGGGTAAGCCTCGCGTCCCGGCGGCCGGCGCAGCAGCAGCGAGATCTGGCGGTAGGCCCAGGCGTGCTTGCTGAGGTCGTCGTAGACCATCAGCGCCTCGCGCCCGCTGTCGCGGAAGTACTCACCCATGGCGCAGCCGGCGAAGGGAGCCAGGAACCACAGCGCCGCCGGCTCCGAGCTGGTGGCGGCCACGATGATGCTGTGGTCCATCGCCCCGTACTCCTCGAGGGTGGCGGCGAGCCGGGCCACGGTCTGGGCGTTCTGGCCGATGCAGACGTAGATGCAGATCAGGTTCTCGCCCTTCTGGTTGATCACGGTGTCGACAGCGATCGCCGACTTGCCTCGCTGGCGGTCGCCGATGATCAGCTCGCGCTGGCCGCGGCCGATGGGGACCATCGCGTCGACGGCCTTGAGCCCGGTCTGGACCGGGGTGTCGACAGGCTTGCGGGTGATGACGCCGGGCGCCACCAGCTCGACCGGCTTGGACTCCTTGGTGTCGATCGGCCCCTTGCCGTCGATGGGCTCGCCCAGCGCGTTGACGACGCGGCCGATCAGCGCCTCTCCGACTGGGACCTGGGCGATCCGCCCCGTGGTGCGAACCTCGTCGCCCTCCTCGATCTCGTCGTAGGGCCCCATGATGATGACGCCGACCGAGTCCTGCTCCAGGTTCAGCGCCAGCCCGGGGACACCGCCGGGGAACTCCACGATCTCACCCGCCTGCACGCCCGCCAGCCCGTACACATGCGCGATCCCGTCGCCGATGTCGGTGATCACGCCCACGTCCTCGCTGAAGACGGGCACGTCGAACTTCTCGATCTTCTGCTTCAGCAGCTCGGTGATTTCCTGGCTCTTGATTCCCATCTTTCTCCTGTCGGTTTAGCTGGCGACCAATTCTTGGCGCATTTCCTGGAGTCGACGGCGGACGCTGCCGTCGGTGACGTGGTCGCCCTGACGGACAATGGCGCCGCCGAGGATGGCGGGCTCGACGCGCACGTCAACCCGAACTTCGCCGCCGGTCTTCTCGCTGAGCAGCGCCTCGAGCCGGCGCCTTTCCTCATCAGGGAGCTCGGCGGCGACGGTCAGCTCGACCTCGGTGCGGCCCTCGGCTTCGTCGACCAGGCCGTCGAACGCCTGACGGACCTGGCTGATCAGCCCGGTGCGGCGGCGCAGCACCAGCAGCTTGACGAAATTGAGCCTGGTGGCATCCATCCCGTCCGGCATCAGGCTGATGGCCAGGCCGATCTTGCGACCGGTATCAAGGCGGGGGTTCTCCAGCGCCAGACGCACGTCCTCGTCCGAAAAGATCGCCTCCATCCTGTTCAGGTCGGCCTGCCATCCGGGCACGTCGTGGCGCGCCCGGGCAACCTCGAACGCCGCCTGGGCGTAATGGTGTGCGGTCCCGCCGGACGCTTGGGTCACGCGCGCAGCTCCGCCCGCCGCACCGCTTCCTCGGCGAGCTGCCGCGAGCGGTCATTGCTGAGGCTCTCACCGATCACGCGGCTGGCCGCCAGGATCGCCAGGTCGACGGCCTGGGCGCGAATGTCGTTGATCGCGGCCTGCCGCTCACGGTCGATCTCCTCGCGCGCCTTGACCACGATCACGTCCGCCTGGACCTTGGCCTCCTTGCGGGCGTCCTCGTGGATCTCGGAGGCGAGGCGCTCCGCCCGGGTGATGATCTCCCGGGCCTCGGCGGCGGCTTCGTCGATGGTCTTCTCCGCCTTCTCCTGGTTGGCCTTGACCGACGCCACGGCCTCCTGGGCCTCGTCGAGGCTCTGGTTGATCTTCTCCTGGCGGGCGTCGATGGTGCGAAGGATTGGCCCGAAGGCGAACCGCCAAAGCAGATAGAGAACGATCCCGAACAGCAGCAGGTAATAGACCAGGCTGACGAGGTTTACCCCGAAGCTGCTGAAGAATGTCGACATTGGTCCCGGCTACTTGGCGACGAAGAGCAGGATCAGCGAGACCACCAGCGCGTAGATCGCGACGGTCTCACAGAAGACGATGCCCAGGATCATTACCTGCTGCAGGTCGTTCTTGAGCTCGGGCTGGCGTGAGATGCCCTCGACCGCCTTGCCGGAAACGTTGCCGATACCGATACCGGCACCGACGGCGCCAAGGCCGATGGCGAGGCCGGCGCCGAGAAGCTGAGCTGCGTGTGCGTCCAAGGGAATCCTCCTTAAGGGGTCCTAACTGTTGGTTGCGGGTTCGGTGGCTGCGGTAGCGTGGACTGCCGGCTCGGCGTGCGCGCCGGCGTGCTCGGTGGGTTCGGAGACGAGGCTGATATAGATCAGCGCCAGAAGGCCAAAGATGAATGCCTGGATGGTGGCCACGATCACCACCTCAAGCCCGTAGAAGATGACCGCGATCGGCCCGGCCAGGCCCAGGATCACGGCGATCAGGATCTCGCCGCCATAGATGTTGGCGAACAACCGGAAGCTGAGCGAGATGATCTTGGCGAACTCGCCGATGGTGTGGAAGAAGCCCACCACGAAGTCGATCGGCTGTCCCTTGAGCAGCGCCGGGATGTTGACGAACTCGGCGAAGTAGGCGATGCCGTGGTTGCGGACGCCGAAGGTGTGGATCAGCACGAACACCATCAAAGCCAGCGCCAGGGTGTTGTTGAAATCGGCGTTGGCCGCGCGAAACAGCGGGAAGGACCCGTCAGGGCCGTTGACCAGGATCTGTCCGAAGCCCGGGATCAGGGCCAGCCAGTTGTTCACCAGAAGCCAGACCAGCAGGCCCGCAAAGAGTGGGAAGAGCGCCGCCCCGGTGCTGCCGCCCGAACCCTTGGCGAAGTTGTAGAGCCCGCCCACCAGCATCTCGACAGCGGCCTGGAGCTTGCCCGGGCGCTCGTCCAGCCGCCGGGTCATGAGGCGGATCAGCAGCAGCAAGATCACGAACGCGAGAAGGGCCCCGAGCATGGAGTTGGTGAACACCACGGGCCCGACCTGAAGCACCGGCTCGGCTTTGATCGGCGGGGCCTTGATCTCTGGGAAGAACGGGACGATTCCTCCCATCAGGTTCCCGGCCAGTCCCAGAATCAAGCGTTACTCCTTGTTGGCTTTCCCGCCCGGGGCGGGGGTCTCGCTGCTGATGTACGCCCGCAGCCCGGTAACCATCAGGTAGATCGCCGCCCCGAACCCGACAGCCGCGCCGACGAGGACTCCAGCGGGATGGATGGACGGGGCCAGGTGCTCGACCCCGTAACCCGCCAGGATCCCCAGCCCGACGGCCGCGAACACCTGGAAAGCAACTCCGGAAATGCGCGCAAACGACTGCCAGGCGCTCAATTTGAACTCACGGCAGCGTCAGGATTCTAGCAAAGCGCCGGAATCGCCCGCGACGCCGGTTTCGATCTCGCTGAGCCTCTCTCCGAGCATCGTCGAGACCACAACCACCAGGAGCACGACCGCGACGGCAATGATCTTCTTGTGGCCGTAGAGCATCAGGCCCAGGCCCGATGTGATGCCGGTGGCGGCGTAAAAGATCAGGCAGGTCTCGCGCTGGCTGAGCCCGAAGTCGAGCAGCTGGTGATGGATGTGCTCGGTGTCCGGGTGGCCGATCGACAGCCCCTGGCGGCGACGGCGGATGATGGCCAGGCCGGTGTCGAAGATCGGTGTCAGCAGCGCGAACAGCGGCACCAGCAGGGCGAAGACCACCTCGCCCTTGGCGATCCCGAAGATGCTGATGATCCCCAGCGTCATGCCCAGGAAGTGGCTCCCCCCGTCTCCCATGAAAATGCGGGCGGGGTGGAAGTTGAAAACCAGGAAGCCGAGGCAGGCGCCGATCAGGGCGGCGCAGAGGAGGACCACCGTCAGCTGCTCGGGGTTGCTGCTCTCGCGGTTGACCGCCGCCAGCATCAGCGCCCCTGCCACGATGGCCGCGACCCCGGCCGCCAGGCCGTCGACGCCGTCGAGGAGGTTCATCGTGTTCTGCATTCCCAGCAGCCAGACCACCGTGATCGGCAGCGCCAGGATCCCCAGCGTCAGCACGTGTCCGCCGCCGAAGTTGATGAAGTGGATCGACACCCCGAGCGCCGGGACCAGCACCGCCAGGACCAGCTGGCTGACGAACTTATAGCGCGCCGGCAGCTGCCTGATGTCGTCGACGACCAGCACCGCCGTGGTCAGGGCCCCGACTCCAAGCAGAACGATCACCTGGCTCTGGGCGAAGCCGTCGTGCCGGGTCCCCGAACCCAGCAGCACGAAAGCCGTCGCCGACACCAGGAACCCGGCGGCCAGTGCTACGCCGCCGAGCCGGCCCGTCGGACGATCGTGGATGTTGCGGCCTCCCGGCACCGCCACGGCTCCGACTCGGAATGACAGCCACCGCACCAGCGGGAAGAGCACGACCGTGACAGCCATGGCGACCAGCAACGGGGCGATCGTGGGTTTGAAGTTATGCGAAAGGATCCGGTAGAACTCCGGCGACAGCGGGTTGTCGGCCGGGTTGACCGCGCCGAGCACCCCTACGGGTCCCCCGGCAAGGGCTCGCGGAACAGCTCCGCCAGCTCTCGGTACGGCCGCGCGTCGATACCCGCACGGTGTAGCAGCTCGACTCCGCTCATGTCCCTGTACTCGCGCCGGTAGAGCACATGCGCGACGTTGGAGTTGATCAGCAGGGTGGCGCAGAGGACGCAGGGACTGTGGGTGATGAACGCCCACTTCCCCTCCTCCGCCGAGCCGGCCTTGGCGACGGCGTTGGTCTCGGCGTGGATGCAGGTCAGACAGGGGTCGTCGGGACCTCCCGGTGTCAGGCACTGGTTGTTGATCCCCTTGGCGCCGCCGTTGTAGCCAACGCCGAGGACGCGTGTGAGATCGGCGCTGGTGATCACCGCGCCCACCGACCGGCGCCGGCATGTGCTGCGGCGGGCGAGCTCCTCGGCCAGGCGCATGTAGACCTCTTCGAGAGGTATGCGGTCTGGAACTACGGCCGGACGGAGAGCGGGTTCAGGCGACGGATTCAGCGGAGCAACCTCTGAGCCGGGATGCTGCCTTCGCGCAGGAGGCGAGGCTCAGGCAGAGTGAGGTCGAGTATAGAAGAGCCCATTCCGATCTCACACCGGCCGTCCACGACCAGCTCCACGGAGTCTTCCATGTTCGCCAGCGCCTCGGCACCGGTGATCGGCGCTGGGGCGCCGTGGATGTTGGCGCTGCTGGCCGCCACCGGGTGGGCAACCGAGCGCAGGATCGAAATCGCGTCGGGATGATCCGGCACCCGGACCCCAAGGGTGCCGTCGCGCACCACCTGGCCCAGCTCCGCCACGGCTCTGGGGGTGGCGACCAGGACCAGGGTCAAGGCGCCGGGCCAGAATTCGCCCATCAGCTCGCGGGCGCGATCGTCCACCGTCACCCAGGGCATGAGCGCGTCCGCCGAAGCCGCCAGCAGCGCCATCGGCTGCCCCATCTGGCGTCGTTTGGCGGCGTACAGCCGGTCCCGTGTGGCGGCGATGTCGGCGACGCCGGCGACGGCGTAGACCGTATCCGTCGGGAAGCAAACCAGGGCGCCCGCGTCGAGCAGCGCCGCGGCGCGGGCGGACGTGGTCGTGCCGGCTGGTTCCAGGCGACTCACAGCGAGATCACCAGGACGCGCTCGCGGCCGGCGAGATCGGTAAGCACCTCGATCATGCCGATGGGCTCGGCGATCTGCCTCAACCCCGCCGACTGCCGCGGATCGAACTCCAGCAGCGCCTGTCCGCCCGGCGCCAGCCGGGGCAGCTCGGGGAGCAGGCGCCTGAACAGGTCGAGGCCGGCGCGACCGGCATATAGCGCCACCGCCGGCTCTGAGGCGGCGACCTCCGCGGTGACGGCGTCGGGCCAATCCGGGTCGATATAGGGAAGGTTCGCCAGCACGAGGTCGAACTCGTCCCTCACCCCATCGACGAGGTCGGCCTGGCGAAGCTCGACACGGTCCTGCATCTCGAGCCGCTGGACATTCCGTCCGGCGATCTCCAGCGCATCCGCCGAGATGTCGGTAGCCAGCACCCGGCTGTCGGTGCGTCCTGCGGCCACCGCCAGCGCGATCGCGCCCGAACCAGTGCCGACGTCGAGAACCCGGGGCCCCCCTGTAGCACGCCCCTCCGGAGCGATCTCGGCCAGCACGCGAAGGGCCGCCTCCACGAGAACCTCGGTCTCTGGACGCGGGATCATCACCGCCGGCGTCACCAGCAGGTCGAGGGACATGAACTCGCGCCGGCCACGGATGTAGGCGACGGGCTCGCCCCCCGCCCGCCGCCGGCAGGCCTCACGATAGCGATCCACCTCGTCGGCGCTCAGCGGCCTCTCGAACTGCAGGTAGAGGTCCATCCGGGTCAGGTCAAGGGTGTCGGCGAGCAGCAGCTCGGCGTCCAGCCGTGGGCTGGTCGAGCCGTGCTGGGCCAGGTACGGCGCCGCCTTGGCAACCAGTTCCATCACTCTCTCCGGCATCAGTTGTGCCGGCTTTGCGGGGGAGTCAGGCGACGTTCTCGCCCGCGAGCAGCTTGGCCTGCTCGACCACCAGCAGCGGGTCGATGACCAGGTCCATCTCGCCGGCCATCACTCGATCGAGCCGGTAGATCGGCTCGCCCAGGCGCTCGTCGCTGACCCGGTTCTCCTTGAAGTTGTAGGTCCGGATCTTCTCGCTGCGATCGCCGCTGCCGACCATGGCGCGGCGGTCGGCGGAGATCTGCTCCTGCTGCTCCCGCTGCATCCGGTCAAATAGCCGGGCACGGAGCTCCTTCATCGCCTTGTTCTTGTTCTTGAGCTGGGACTTCTCGTCCTGGCAGGTGACCACCAGGCCGGTCGGCTTGTGGGTGATCCGCACCGCCGAGTCGGTGGTGTTGACCGACTGGCCGCCGTGACCGGTGGAGCGATAGACGTCGATCTCGATGTCCTCGTCGCGGATCTCGACCTCGACCTCGTCGGGCTCGGGAAACACCGCCACCGACGCCGCCGAGGTGTGGACGCGGCCCTGGGACTCGGTCGCCGGGACCCGCTGCACGCGGTGGACGCCCGACTCGAACTTCAGCCTCGAATAGGCCATCGCGCCCTTGACCTCGAAGACGACCTTGTTAAAGCCCCCGCCTTCGGTTTCGTTCTGGTCGATGATGTCCACCTGCCAGCGACGCGTCTCGGCGTAGCGCTGGTACATGCGGAAGAGGTCGGCTGCGAACAGCGCAGCCTCGTCGCCGCCGGTACCGGCCCGGATCTCGACGATCACGGAGCGCTCGTCGTTGGGGTCGGTCGGCACCAGCATCATCGGGAGCTCGGCTTCCAGCCGCTCCAGCTCAGCGTGCTGGCGATGCATCTCGTCCTTGAGGTAGGACACCATCTCCGGGTCGGTCTCCGTGCCCAGCAGCTCGCGGGCCTCGGCTTCCGCCTTGCGGGCGGCCTCCAGCCGATGGTGAACGTCGACTACAGGGCGGAGCCGGGCCTGCTCCCGGCCCAGGCTCTGGAGGGAGTCCAGATCCTTGTGGGCATCAGGGGCGGCCAGCTGCTCCTCGATCTCGCGGTAGCGGGCCAGGACCCCGTCCAGCCGTGACTCATCGCTCACGCCAGGATCTCGGGATCGTCGGGGTTGATGTCTTTGGATCGCACCGCGCTGAAGGCGGCGATCGCCACCTCCATCATCGAGCCATCCGGTTCTCGGGTGGTCAGGTACTGCGCGGCCAGGACGGGGACCAGCAGCCGCCTGACCACTGGGTTGCCGGTGTGGCGGGCGCCCAGACGGATCAGCTCGTAGGCGATGGCGGCGATCACCGGCACCAGCAGCAGCCGGGAGAGCAGCAGCAACGGCAGCGAAGGGCGACCGACGAAGGTGAAGACGACGATGCTTACGACCACCACCACGACCAGGAAGCCGGTCCCGCAACGGGGGTGCAGCCGGCTCTGGGGCGCGACGCCCTCGACCGTCATCGGAGCGCCCGACTCGAAGGCGTTGATGGTCTTGTGCTCAGCGCCGTGGTACTGGAACAGCCGCTTCACGTCGGGAATCCGCGAGATCAGCAGCAGGTAGCCAATCAGAAGCAGCGCCCGGGTGCCGCCCTCGACGGCCGTGAAGCCGAGTGAGCCGCCGCGACGTTGCAGCGCCCCGCCGGCCAGTAGCGGCAGGCCGAAGAAGAGCGCGAAGGAGAAGATCATCGAAACCACGATGGTGCCGGTGATGGCCCCGCGGCTGATCTCGATGTTCTCGGCTTTGGCCTTGACGTTGGCCGACCACATCATCGCCGACGTGCCCAGGTGGAGCATCTCGACCAGGCCGATCACGCCACGGACGAAGGGAAGCCGGAAGAATGCCGAGGTGTAGACGCGGCTGGTCAGCTCGTCCTGCCGCAGCGATATGCCGCCGTCGGGACGGCGCGCGGCCACGGCCCAGGTGTGCGGCCCGCGCATCAGGACTCCCTCGATGACGGCCTGCCCGCCGTAGAAGAAGGGCAGCGGCGGAGCCGGGCTGGCGGCGCTCACCTCGAAGCCGCCGGGACCAACTTGGCTGCGGCCCACTCAGGGGTGACCGCAGCCATCGCTATTTGAGCGCGGTCCTGCTCTTGGTCAGGCGCTTCTGGAAGCGCTCCACCTGGCCGCCGGTGTCCACGATTCGCTGCTGGCCCGTGAAGAACGGGTGGCACACCGAGCAGACCTCGGTCTTGAGCTCGGCCACGGTGGAACCGGTGGTGAAGCTGTTGCCACAGAGGCAATGCACCACCGCGTTGGGGTACCAGGTGGGATGGATTTCGGCCTTCATCGCCTGCCGATTATAGCCAAGGCCCTGCGAACTCAAACCTGAAGCCGAGGACTAGTGGATGCCGCCGCCGACCTGGGCGGCTTCGATGTACTGGCCGGTTGAGAGGACGCCGATGACCAGGATCGCCAGGATCGTGAGGTAAGCGGCGCCGATCAGCGCGCGATCCCGCGGCGACACCGAGTAGTAGCCGGGGTTTTCGGGGTGACGGAAACGGCTGAATGACGCGCCCCCCAGGAACAGGATCAGGATCAGAAAGATCGGGCTGAGGTAGCCGAACACGATCCCGCCGACCAGCATCGCCAGTCCAATCACGTTGACCCACTTGGAGACCGATCCCAGGATGCGGCCGCCGTCCAGCGGGCTGTAGGGAATCATGTTGATGGCGTTGAAGAAGAAGCTGTAGCCGGCAACCACTGCCAGCAGCAGGCCGAGCTTGGTATCGGTGCCGACGGTGTTGGCCAGCCCGATCGTGGCCAGCGACGCCAGCGCCCCGAACAGCGGGCCGCCGATGGCGATGATCGACTCGGTCTTGGCGTCTCGGGGCTGCGCCTTGAGCATGATGTAGGCGCCGAAACCGGGGATGAAGTTGGGCGCCGACACCGGCACCCCCTCGATCTCGGCTGCGACCATGTGGCCGGTCTCGTGCAGGAAGAGCAGAACCAGGATCCCAAGGCCAAGGGCCAGCGCCCAGATGAGGCCGAAGTTCGACCCGAAGAAGAACGCATACACGCCGACGTTGATCAGCAGGTAAAGGACGGCCTTGAACTTGAACAGCGCCGGGCCGAGCTTGAGCAGCACAGCCCCGATGGCAGCCGCACCCCCTGCGAGGCCGCGTCCGCGATTACGCGAGCCCGAGCCCGAGCCGGCGACTGGGGCAGCCGCGGCCTCGGCGTAGTGGCCGTGATGCCACTCGCTGGGCGGCGGCACCGGGGTGTACGCCGGTGGCGTGTAGGTGCCCCTGGGGATGTACTCGGGGATGGGTAGCCGGGCGTCCGGCTGCGGGAGACCGCTCTCAGCTGACATTGCTTTCGACTATAGGTTGAACGGATTGGTGCACGGTTAGATTCCTACCCCGCCGCCGATTGCCCAAACGCCGGCCTCAGCGGCCGGCGGTGGCAGGCAGAGTGAAGTTGCCTAGCTTTAGGCTGGGAGCCCCTTGCTCGAGCCGTCGCATCAGCGCCTCGAGACCGATCCCATGGGTCTGGCGCGGCAGCCGACGGAGCAGCCAGAGGGGGTCGATGTTGAGGCTTCGCATCTGCACCTGGTCGACGGCGTGGCGCCGGATGGCCGCCTCCAGCGCCTCGATTTCGCCCTTGTCGTCGGTCACCCCCGGGAAGCTGAGGAGGTTGATCGCGATCCTTCGACCGCCCCGCCGAAGCGCCGCCAGCGTCTCGTGGACCTGGTCCAGCCCGTAGTCCTTGGGGCGGTAATAGGCACGGAAGAAATCGTCGTTGAAGCTGAAGACGCTCACCCGCGCCCCGTCCAGGCCGGCGTCGATCATGGCCTCGATTACGTCCGGCCGGCTGCCGTTGGTGTTGATGTTGACGAACGCATTCGGCCGGGCCGCCTTGATCCTGGCGACCGCCTCGGGCAGATCCACGCGCATCAGTGGCTCCCCTTCGCAGCCCTGGCCGAAGCTCACGATCTCGGCGTCCTCGCCACCCAGGTGCCAGCTCGCCAGCTCCACGATCTCGTCGACGGTGGGCCGGAACCCGATCCGGTCCTGGGGCGACTCGACCTCGCCCCACTGCTCTGAGATGCAACCGACGCACATCGCATTGCAGGGCCCGGACGAGGGCAGCGAGCCCTCCCAGCGCCGGTAGAAGGTGTTCTGCGCGGTGTAGCAGTTGTAGTCGGTGGCGCAGCGCCGCAGATGGGCGACCAGCCGGTTGCCCGGCAGGTCCCGGGCCGCGGTCGCGATCGCGCCTTCGATGTCCCGACCCGCGAAGTTGCGAGGCTGCCACCACTCCAGGGGATCGGTGCGGGTGGCGGCCACCAGCGGCTGGCCGTCCCGGAACGCCACCGCGGCATAGCCGAAGACCGGCAGCACCCGGGCGCCCTCCTCCTCGTCGAAGGCCGGCAGCAGCGTCCTGGTGTACCCCGGCGGCAGCACCGCGCCGACCGCCCAGCCGGCGTCGGGGCTGATGCGGATGGTTTCGCCATCGTCGTCCCGAGCCAGCGCCAGGCGATCGACCAGGCTGGCGATGGTGGAGCCTTCGGGCAGCGGCGTCCAGGTGCCGTCGAACGGCGCCGCATCGCCTTCGCCTCCGACATCCCAGCCCGAACGGGCCAGCGGGCGCAGCGAGGGCTCTTCGATCAGCCGTCCGTCGGGATCGGCATAGGCCAGGTTGAGCATCAGCCCAAGCCTACGCTCGGGACATCAGCGAGAGGTCAGAGGCTCGACCCGCCGCCGGGTGTCAGCGGACCTGCTGGTTCCCCGGGTCGCGTGCCAGCGCGAAGTGGTGCTTGGTCTCGATCTTGCGCAGCGTCCCGCTGGCGCTGCGCATCACCAGCGACTGGCTTTCGGCCCAGCCGTCGTAGTAGTGGACACCCCGGAGCAGGAGCCCGTCGGTGACCCCGGTGGCGGCGAAGACCACCTCCTCCCCGCCGGCCAGGTCCTCGGTGGTGATGACCCGCTGAATGTCGACCCCCGCCGCTGCCAGCGTGTCGGCCTCCTCCGGGTTGCGCAGCCAGGGCTTGGCGACCAGCTCGCCGCCCAGGCACTTGAGGGCGCAGGCGGCGATGGTTGCGTCCTCGGCGCCTCCGATCCCCATCGCGACGTCGACCCCGGAGTCCTCCATCGCCACCCTGATGGCGGCCGACACCTCGCCATCGCTGATCAGCGAGACGCGAGCGCCGGCCTGGCGCACCTCCTCCAGCATCTGTTGGTGGCGGGGGCGGTCGAGGATCACAACCGTCAGGTCCCCCACCCGGACGTCTTTGGCGAAGGCGATCCGGTTGAGGTTGTTCTCAACGCTCTCGTTGATGTCGACCGCGCCCCGCGCCATCGGACCGACCGCGATCTTCTCCAGCAGCAGACTGCCCGGCACCCGCATCTGCTCGAGCTCGGTGGCCGCCACCACCGCCATCGCCCCGGTGAGACCGCGCGTGACCAGGCTGACACCATCCAGCGGACCGGCGGCGAGGTCCACCCGCGGACCCTGGCCCTGGCCCACGCGGGCGCCGCCGACCAGCTCCTCGCCCGGCTGGGGGGTGCCCACCACGACCACGATGTTGGCGTCCATGTTCACCGCCACCAGGGATTGCGCCATCGCCTCGGCGGCCGAGCGGCGGACCTCTTCCTGGTCGCCCCGGCCCATCAGCCTGCCGCAGGCCAGCGCCGCGGCCTCGGTAACCCTGACCAGCTCCATGCCCAGGTTCTTCTGGCTGATCGCGGTCTGCTGGATCACGGCCGATAGCCTACGCCGAACGCCCCCGCTTGCGGGCTATTGATACACAGATGAGGCCGGGATGCCAGCGCTCCGGCACCGCCGTTTGCGGTGGTCGAGCTAAGCCGTCGCGTCGACCGGCGTCTCGGCGGCCGCAACCTTGCGGCGCCGGGCGGGCGCCGGCGCGGCCGCCGCCGGCCGGGCCGACGGCTCCAGTCCCGCCTCCAGGCAGGCGGCCCGGACGAATTCCCGGAACATCGGATGCGGTTTGCCGGGCCGGGAGCGGAACTCCGGGTGGAACTGAGAGGCCATGAAGAAGGGGTGGTCGGACAGCTCGATGATCTCGACCAGCTTCTTGGCCTGGTACTCGCCCGAGAACACCATCCCAGCGGCTTCCATCGGCTCCCGGTAGGCGTTGTTGAACTCGTAGCGATGACGGTGACGCTCGTAGACGATCTTCTCGTCGTAGGCGGCCTGGGCCCGCGTCCGCGGCGACAGGCTGCAGGGATAGAGGCCGAGCCGCATCGTGCCGCCCTTGTCGGACACGTCGCGCTGCTCCGGCAGCAGGTCGATGATGGGCGCCGAGGTGGCGAAGTTGAACTCGGTCGAGTTGGCGTCCGCCAGGCCGAGCAGGTCGCGGGCGAAGCCGATCACCGCGCACTGCATCCCCAGGCACAGCCCCAGGTAGGGGACTTTCTCCTGCCGCGCGAAGCGCGAGGCGTTGATCTTGCCCTCGATGCCGCGGTGCCCAAAACCCCCGGGGACCAGCACGCCGTGGACGCCAGCCAGCGGTGAAGTGTCGCCCTGCTCCAGAGTTTCGGAGTTGACCCACTTGAGCTCGACCTTGACGTGGTGGAAGAAGCCGGCGTGCCGGAGCGACTCGGTCACGCTCATGTAGGCGTCGGGCATGGTGATGTATTTGCCCACCAGCGCGATCCGGACCGTGCCCACGGGCTCGTCGATCCGCCGGCACATCTCCCTCCAGGCGTCGAGGTCGGGCGCCTGGATGGGGATGTCGAGCTCCTCGCAGATGACATCGGCGAGATGAGCGTCCTCGAGGTTGAGGGGCACCTTATATATGGAGTCGGCGTCAGGCAGGGAGATCACGGCGCGCTTCTCGACGTCGGTGAAGCCCGCGATCTTCTCGCGCAGGGCCGCCGCGATCGGCTTCTCGCTGCGCAGGCAGATGGCGTCGGGCTGAATGCCGATGCTGCGGAGCTGGGCCACGCTGTGCTGGGTGGGCTTGGTCTTGTATTCCTCGCTGACGGCGATGTAAGGCACCAGCGTCACGTGGACGTAGAAGACGTTCTTGCGGCCGAGGTCGTTCTTCAGCTGCCGGATGGCCTCCAGGAAGGGCAGCGACTCGATGTCGCCGACGGTGCCGCCGACCTCCACGATGACCAGGTCGGCGTTGCTCTCCCAGGCCACCCGGGTGACCCGTTCCTTGATCTCGTTGGTGATGTGTGGGATCACCTGGACGGTGGCCCCCAGGTAGTCGCCCCGCCGCTCCTTGGCGATGACCTCGCTGTAGATCTTGCCGGTGGTGACGTTGCTGGCCTTCGACAGGGTGGCGTCGGTGAACCGCTCGTAGTGCCCAAGATCGAGATCGGTCTCGGCCCCATCGTCGGTAACGAACACCTCGCCGTGCTCCTGGGGGCGCATCGTCCCGGGGTCCACGTTGATGTAGGGGTCGAGCTTTTGGAGAGAGACTTTCAGCCCGCGGGCTTTGAGGATGGTCCCGATGGAAGCTGCGGTTATGCCCTTCCCAAGGCTCGAAACCACTCCCCCGGTTACAAAGACGAACTTCGGCAACGCTCTCTCCTTGGGGGTTTTTAGGAGTCTATCAATGGGGGCGTCGTCGCGCAATCATCGAGCCCAACGGTGGGGAAACGGCGGCTGTCAGGCAGCCGACGCCCTCGCCTCGAGGAAGACAACCTTGGTCTCGTCTCCGGACGGACGCGCGTTGAGCACCAGCTTGGGCTGGTACTCGAACTGCTGGATGCCCATCTCGGCGGCGAAATGCTTGGGCTCGTCCAGCGCAACCTTGAGTCCCGGCAGCTTGTAGTGCATCGGGATGACGATCCTGGGCTCCAGCTGGTTGGCCACCTCGGCGGCTTCACTGGCGGATAGCGCGGTCCCGCCGCCCACCGGCACCAGCAGCACGTCGACGGTGCCGAGCTGCTCCTGCTGGGCCTCGCTGAGGCCATGCCCCAGGTCGCCGAGGTGGGCGACCACCACCTCGTCGACAGTGATCGCAAACAGCGTGACGCTGCCGAGCTTGGCCCCCGACTCGTTGTCGTGGTAGGCGGCCACCCCGCGCACCCCCACACCTTTGACCTCGTACTCGCCGGGTGCGGTGATCACGAAGGGGTCGCCGCCGACCATGGCCCGGTTGCTGTGACCCGGGTGGTCGTGGGTGATGGCCAGCACGTCGGCGCCGAACTTGCTGGGTACCAGCGTCGTCAGCCCCAGGCCCTTGCCGTAGGGATCGATCACGACGCTGGCCTCGCGTCCCCGCAGCCGGAAGCAGGCGTGGCCGACAAAACTGATCTCCATCAACTCCTCCTGCCGCCCGGCGGGCGGCGGTCATGTGTCGCTGCAGGTTTTAGCAGGTCGGGTCCAAACCGGCGGCTCACATCCGCTCAGGGGCCGCGACGCCGATCAAGTCGAGCAGGTTGGCCATGGTCTGGCGGGCAGCCTCGCAGAGGAAAAGCCTCGCCGCGGCCAGCTCGCGGTCGTCGACCACCACCCGCAGCGTCGAATCCTGGTTGCCGGCGTGATAGAAGCCGTGGATCCGCTCCGCCAGGCGCTGGCCGTAGTGGGGCAGGTCGTGCGGGGCCAGCTCCCTGGAAGCCTCCTCGACCACATCGGGGAAGTCCAGCAGCTCTCGCGCCAGCGCCACTTCCGCCGGCGTGCCCAGGCGCCCGACGGCGGAGGCGTCCGGCGCCAGCCCGGCTTCGGCGGCGACGGCTTTGACGGAGCAGAGACGGGCATGGGCGTACTGGGCGTAGAAGACCGGGTTCTCGTTCGACTGGCTGCGGGCCAGGTCGACATCGAAATCCATCGGAGCGTCGGAGCTGCGCAATAGATAGTGGTATCGGACGGCGTCGGCGCCGACCTCGGACACCAGGTCGCTGAGCAGGATGATGTTGCCGGCGCGCTTGCTGATCTTGACGAACTCACCCTCGCTCTTCATCCGGACCAGCTGGATCAGGATCACGACGAAGCGCTCGGGATCGACTCCGAAGACCTGGACCGCCTGCTTCAGCCGCCTCACCTGGTTCTGGTGATCGGAGCCCCAGACATCGATGACGACGTCGAACCCCCGGCGCACGAACTTGTCCCGGTGGTAGAGGAGGTCGCCCATCAGGTAGGTGGGCTCGCCGTTGCTCTTGTAGAGGACGTCCTCCTTGTCCCCCAGCACCATCCAGGTGGCCTGATCGTGGCGCCGCAGTACGCCGGCGCGCTCCAGCTCGGAGATGGTGTCGGCTTCCCAGTCGCCGAACAGGTTGCGCTCGCTGAACCAGTGGTCGAAATGGATGCCGATGGCGGCGAGCTCCTCCCGGAACTCGGCCAGGTAATGGTCGACACCCCAATGCAGCACCGCTTCCTCGACCGCTTCGCCGTCGCCCTCCAGCAGGTGCTCCGGGATCTGCCTCGCCAGCTCCTGGATGTAGTCGGCGGCGTATCCGTCATCGGGTGGGGGTTTTCCGTGCCTCGCCGCGATAAGCGACTCAGCGAAGACGTGGACCTGGCGGCCGGCGTCGTTGATGTAGTACTCGCGTTCGACGGCGTGGCCCGTGAACGCGAGAAGGCGGGCCGCGGTGTCCCCCACCACCGCGCCTCGGCCGTGGCTGAAGAGCAGCGGGCCTACCGGGTTGGCGCTGACGAACTCAACCTGCACCCGCCGGCCGTCGCCGTAGTCGGACCGTCCCCAGTCCGCGCCCGCCTCGACCACCGCGGGGAGGCTGCCGAACACCCACGCCGGGTCCAGCAGGATGTTGATGAATCCAGGCGCAGCCACTTCGATGGCACCGGCGGGGCCGCCCGGCGCGAGCCGTGCCGCGAGGTCGGTGGCGATCTCCATCGGAGGACGTTTGAGCTCGGCGGCGAGGCGCATCGCCAAGTTGATGGCCATATCGCCGTGCTCGGGACGGGCAGGCCGCTGGGGAAGCACTGGGATCGAGGCCAATCCGTGCTCGCCCAGAAACGCGTCCACCACCGGCTGCGCCCACAGGGCGACCGCCCGTCGAGGCGAGAGCGCCGGCGTCACAGGCTGACCAGCGCCAGGGGTAAGGAGACCACCTTGGTCCCACCGGCCGACTTCACCGACAGGGCGACAGACTGCCGCACTGAAAGGCCGCGGAGGATGCGTATCAGGGGGTGCGATGGATCCAGGTTGGTGCCGCCGGCGCTGACGACAATGTCACCGGCGGCGAGCCCGGCCGCCGCCGCGGGAGAGCTGGTGGCGACGGTCAGCACCTCGACGCCAGCCGGCACGCCACGCCCGGCGGACTCCGCCGCCGTCAGCTGGCGGTACTCGAACCCAAGCGACGGAAAGCTGACGTGGCCGCTCTCGATCAGCTGCTGGACCGACGTTTGAGCATCCGTCATATCCACCCCGAAGAGCTGCGGTGACGACCTGACCACGACTCCGATAAGACGCCCCGCGCCGTCGAGGATGGGCGCGCCCAGCTGGCCGTCGCGAACGGTTACGTCGAGGGCAACGACATCGTTGATAACGCGGTTCTGCCCAGGCGTCGCCGGGTCGACGAAATCAATCGAGTTGTGGGCCCCCGCGACCGCCCCAACCGACATCTGGAACCCCGGAGGCGCGGCCATCACGGCTACCCCGCTGCCGGTGTCCATCGCCGCGCCACCGCCGAACTGCAGCGCGTGAGGGCTTCCGGCGTCGATCTTGAGCAGCGCCAGGCCCTCCTCGACGTCCGTGCCCGCCACCAGGGCCGGAACCGTGCGGCCGCTGGGTAGCACCACTGAGATGGACGCCGCGCCTGCCACCAGCGTCTCCGCCGTGAGCACGAAGCCGCGCGAATCGACAATCGCTCCGGTGCCGGCGGGGGGCGCCGGCGAGGGTGCGGGACTCGGGCTCGCGGCACCCCCGGTCAGGATCCGCACCACCGAGTCGGCGGCGCGCTGAGCCGCGGTCTGCGGGCCGTCGGCCTGCCCCGGCTGGGCGATCGGACCCCGTGAGACCGTCGGGGTCGTGTCTCGCCGCGTCAGCACGTTCACCCCGTAGCTGACCCCGGCCGCGACCACGACGACCAGTGCGACCAGCCCCACCAGCCTCACGATCGCCAATGACTCAATCTCCGCCCGGGAGCCAGGTCAACACCGTCTGCTCCGTGGGGGCGAACCCGGCGCTCCGGTAGAGCCGGACAGCCGCGGGGTTGTCGGAGTGGGTCCACACCGACGCGAAGGTGACCCGCCGTTCCTGGAAAAGCTGGACCGCCCGTCGGACCAGCCGGGTTGCCAGACCCCGGCCCCGCTGCTCCGGTACCACGTAGACCTCGGCCACCTCGCCCTCCAGTCCGGTACCTGGATCGAAGATCACGCACCAGCACAGCGCCACCAGCCGACCTTGATCACGGATCGCAAGGAGCACGTTTTCGCCGCTGAAACCGGGGCGGAGCGGTCCCAGCAACCCGCCATCGATGTCGGCGCGATCGTGACGATCATGCTGGTAATGCCGCTGGTCCTCGACCATCAGGTCGAGCAGCAGGGGCCGGGCCTCCTCGAGGCCGTCGGCGGCGAGGACCTCGATCTTGGCCATCTCAGCCATGTCGTCTGGCGGCCATGCGCTCCAGGATCAGGCGATATCCGCCGGCGCCGTACTTGACGAAGCGGTTGATGCGGCTGATGGTGGCGGTGCTCGGCACCGGATCGCGCCCGAGCGCTTTGCGCATCGCCACGATCACCTCTTCGTAGGTCGCGCCGGAGTGAAGCAGCCGGGCCACCTCGAGGCGGTGCGACAGGTCGGAAATCTCTTTGAGCGTGCAGAGGTCTTCGAAGAAGCGCTCACATTCGTCGATCGTCCTGAGATCCAGGACGGCGTCGAAGAGCTGCTCGGTCAGAGGCGTGCGCCAGCGGGGGCGGGGCATGTTCGAATTCTAGTCGCGCCGCTTTCGCGCGCTGAAGCGAGGGTTCCCCGGCTACAGCTGCAGTGACTTGACCTCCAGGAACTCCTCGAACCCGAATTCGCCGAGCTCACGCCCGTTGCCGGACTGCTTGTAGCCGCCGAAGGGGGCCAGGATGTTGAAGCCGCCGCCATTGATGTCAACCTGGCCGGTGCGAATGCGCCGTGCCACCCTCTTGGCCCGCTCCGGGTCGGACGACCAGACCGCGCCGGCGAGGCCGTAGACGCTGTCGTTGGCGATCCGCACCGCCTCGTCCTCGGTGTCGTACGGGATGATCGAGATCACCGGCCCAAAGATCTCCTCTTGAGCGATGGTCATATCGGGCGTAACGTCGGCAAACAAGGTCGGCCGCACGAAGTAGCCGCGCTCCTGTCCGGCGGGCGGGGTGTCGCCGCCGGCGACGAGGCGAGCGCCCTCCTCGACGCCCTTACGGATGTATCCCTGGACCCGTTCCTGCTGGGCCTTCGAGACCAGCGGCCCGACGAAACTGCCTGCATCCAGCGGGTCGCCGACGGCGGTCTCGGAGAAAACCTCGACCGCGATCCGCTCGACCTCCGACTGCTTGTCGCGCGGCACCAGCATCCGCGTCCACGCGTTGCACGACTGGCCCGTGTTGACCAGCACCTGCTGCACTCCCCGCCGCACCGCGGCGTCGAGGTCGGCGTCGTCGAGGATGACATTGGCTGATTTGCCGCCCAGCTCCAGGGCCACCCGCTTCACCGTCTGTGCTGCCAGCTCGCTGACGCGCTTGCCCGCGCGGGTGCTGCCCGTGAAGGAGATCATGTCGACCTCCGGGTGCGTGGCCAGTGCCTCCCCCACCACCGGACCGGTGCCGGTGACGAGGTTGAAGACACCGGCGGGCAGGCCGGCCTCCTCGATCACGTCGGCCAGCACGAAGGCGTTCAGAGGCGCGACCTCGCTTGGCTTGAGCACCACCGTGCAGCCCGCCGCCAGGGCCGGCGCGACCTTCAATGAGATCTGGTGGAGCGGGTAGTTCCACGGCGTGATCGCGCCGACGACGCCGACCGGCTCGTAGACAACCAGGGAGTTGCCCACCTCCTTCTCAAAGGCAAACTGGCGAACCAGGCCGGCGTAATAACCGAACGCGAAAGGCGGCGAGCCCAGTTGGTACGCCGGGGCCAGCGATGTCGGCATCCCGACCTCGACCGCGATCACCCGCACCAGGTCTTCGATCCGCGCCTGGAGCCCAGCCTTGATCTTGTCCAGATAGTCGGCGCGTTCAGCCGGCGGTAGGGCCGCCCACCCGTCGAAGGCCTCCCGTGCCGCGGCGACGGCTCGGTCGGCGTCTGACGCGTCACCCTCGGGCACGGTGGCGACAACATCGCCGGTCGAAGAATTGATCACTTCGAGCTGTCCGGTCCCGTGCGGTTGGACCCACTGCCCGTCGATGTAGAAACGATCGCGGCTCCGCAGGGCGGTCGATTCGGTGGTTGCTGCCTCGGTCATGCGACACCTCCTGCGGCCGGTCGCCGCTGGATCTATAGTATTTCGCAGCCACTTCGGACGAGGGAAGCCGGTGTGAATCCGGCGCTGTCGCGCAACTGTGAGCGAGGAGTGGCTGGCCATTAAGCCACTGGGATCGCAAGGTCCTGGGAAGGCGGCCAGCCGCGAAGATCCGCGAGCCAGGAGACCCGCTGAGGAGGCGCACAACGTACCCCCGCGCGCAACGGGAACGACGGCCTTCGGCGGCAGGAGTCTTCAGCGCGGGCGGTTCATATGCCGCTGGAGACGAATATGAGACACCTGATGTTGGTGGCCAGCGCGACCCTGGCCGTCACCGCGATGCTCGCCCTGCCGGCGCAAGCGGCAACACCCTCGGTGGCCGCCGGGAAGGCGCTCACCTACCTGGGCACTCAGCAGCAGAGCGACGGCTCGATCGACGGCGCTCTTGGCGAGACCGCCGACTACACACTGGGTGCCAAGTTCCATGGACTCGATCCGAACAACTTGAAAGCGGGATCGGGCAAATCGGTCTACGACTTCTTCGCCAGCTGGGTGAGCGCGTCGGTGGCATGCACCAATCACTCCAACACCCGGGACGGCAACAGCATCGGCAAGCTTGTCGAGGCAGTCGTGGCCGGCGCTCACGACCCCACGACGTTTGGTGGACGCAACCTTCTGGCGGACCTCGAGGGAGCAGGCGGGACCACCGGGGGCAGTTACGACGCGACCACGGGCGTGTACCAGGACTGCGCATCCGGTGGGCTGAATGCTGTCTACGCTCAGGCCAACGCGATCCTCGCACTCGAGGTCGCGAATGACGCCACGTACCCGGTGCCGGCGAAGGCGCTTGCCAACCTGCGCAGCCTGCAATCGACCACCGGCGGCTGGCCGACCTTCGGCCAGGACAACACCAACGCGACGGCGCTGGCTCTGATGGCTCTGGCCCCATTGCAGAACACCTGCACCACGGTGGACCCGGTCCTGACTGGGGCTTTTAAGTTCCTCCACTCGCAGCAAGACCCTGCCAGCGGAGGCATGTTCTACAGCAACATCGGGGCGTTCGCCAGCACCGCCAGCGACCCGGACTCAGACGCCTTGGTGATTCAGGCCTTGGTGGACGTCGGCGAGGATCCCGGCGCCGCCACCTGGAGCAACTCCAAAGGCAGTCCGGCCAGCGATGTCCTTACCTTCCAGGACCCGGCCAGCGGTGGCATCAGCTTCGATCACGCCAGCTCTGCAGATGCCTTCACCACATCGCAGGTGCCCGCGGGCCTGGACCGAGCACCCTTCCCGGACGGGGCCGCGGATACCGCCACTTTGGTCTGCCCCACGCCAAGCCCTTCACCAAGCGCTGCGACACTCGCGTCCTCAGCGCCGGCAACCCCAGCGCTGCCCAAGGCCGGCCTGGCCGGCCTTAGGGCCCAAGGTCCGAATTTCGGCTACCTCGCCTGGCTCCTCGCGATTGCATCGGTGATGGGGGCGCTCTTTTCCTGGTCGGGGAGGATTAGGCGCGAGAACTAAGTTGAAGGCGGTGGCGCTGATTCTCAGGGCCACTGCCGTCCTGGCGGCGTTCTCACCCCTCTTCCTCCCGGGGACCGTGCCGGCGGCCCAAGCAGGTATCGTCTGCGCCCTCGCCGGATCGGCGAATCATGTCGCGGTGGTGGTGGAGCACTCCGACGGGCACTCGGTCTCCCAGTGCGTCAGCTTCTCCACCGCCAGCATCAGCGGTGAACAGGCCCTGGACGCCAGCGGCATCGAGCACCAGTACTACGACTACGGCGGAAGCCTGGGCAAAGCGGTTTGCCAGGTCGACGGTGAGCCAAGTACCCCGGCCGGCGGCTGGACTCGCAACAACTGCCTGGGCAATCCGTACTGGAGCACGTGGACCTCTCGCGGCGGCGGGAGCTGGACCGGAGCGGCCAAAGGAGTCAGCAACACCTACTACTCCGATGGCGACGGGGAAGGGTTTCGCTACGGCGACGGCTCGGGCCCACCGCCGTCGACGCTCGGAGTCTGCCCTCGTGCGGCATCGCCCCCACCGTCCCCGGTGATTGCACCGACTCGATCCCCAGCTGCGGCGGCCGCCGCCCCGGGGCAACCTGTCGCCTCTCCTTCGGCGCCGGCAGTGAGCCCACCACCAACCCCTTCGCCATTGCCTGCGACGTCCGCCGCGCCCACACCCAGGCCCCACACCCCGGCCAAGGCCACTGTCAACGCGGCATCATCCACGCCCTCGCCAGGGTGGGTCGCAGCAGCGGCGGCGGCAGTAGCGCTGACCGGGATGCTGGTAGTCCAGATGTTGGCCCGCGGGCGTGGCACCTGAGTGGCCGTTCCGGACGCTCCCAGGCCAAAAGCGTTGCTCTCCTGGAGCAGCGGCAAGGACGCCGCCTTCGCACTGGACCGCATTCGCCAGGCCGGCGAGTATGAGGTCGTCGGGCTGGTCACGACAATCAACTCGACGCACGGCCGCGTGGCGATGCACGCGGTACACGAAGATCTTCTTCACCAGCAATCACATGCTGTCGGACTCCCACTCTGGCCGGTGCCGATTCCCTGGCCCTGCCCCAACGAGGTCTACGAAAGCGCTATGGCCGAGACCGTGGCGCGAGCTGTGGGCGAGGGCGTGACGCACATGATCTTCGGCGATCTTTTCCTCACCGACATCCGCGCCTATCGCGAGTCGCAGCTGGCGGGGAGCGGCGTCACTCCGGTCTTCCCGATCTGGACCGCCGACACCGCGGACCTGGCCCGGCGCATGCTCGACTCCGGGCTTCGCGCGATCGTCGCGTGCGTCGATCCCAAGCAGCTCGATCCCTCGTTCGCCGGCAGGCAGTTCGACGGCGCCATGCTTGAGGACCTACCCGCCGGTGTCGACCCTTGCGGTGAGAACGGCGAGTTCCACACCTTCGCCTACGACGGCGGCGCCTTCGACCAGCCGGTGGATGTCCACTGCGCCGGCACGCTGGAGCGGGACGGCTTCGTCTTCGCCGACCTCAGGCTCGGGGCCCTATAGAGGATGCGCATCGCCTCGCTGCTGCCGAGCGCCACCGAGATCCTCTTCGCGGTGGGCGCCGGGCCGGAGGTGGTCGGAGTGACCCACGAATGCGATCATCCCGCGGCCGCTAGCGGGATCCCTGCCCTGACCTCGAACGCCGTCGTCGCCGAGGGTCAGTCCTCTGAGGCGATCGACCGCCACATCCGGCACGCTGTTCACGCCGGCTCCAGCATCTACAACCTCGACGAGCGCCTGCTCCAGGCTCTTCGGCCCGACCTGATCGTGACCCAGGAGCTCTGCGAGGTCTGCGCGGTGGCCTACAGCCAGGTCGAAGTTGCCGCGCGGCGCCTGCCGGGCGACGTGTCGGTGATCTCGCTGGAACCGCTGACGCTGCACGAGATCTGCGCCACGGTGCGCAGCGTCGGCCGGCTCAGCGGGCACGCTGAGCAGGCCAACTCCGTGGCCGGCGAGATGGAAGCCCGCATCGCGGAGGTCGGCGGCCTCGCACGACCGGAACCCAGGCCGCGGATCGCCTGCATCGAGTGGACGGTGCCGATGATGGCGGGCGGCCACTGGGTCCCCGACATAGTCGACATCGCCGGCGGCATCGACTGCCTTGGGACCATCGGAACGCCATCTCGCTACATCGAATGGCCGGAGCTGGTCGCCGCGCAACCCGACGTGATGGTGCTCATGCCCTGCGGGTACGACCTCGACCACACCCTGGCGCTGGCCGAGGAAGTCGTCGCCGCCCCGCGGTTCGCCGAGCTGCCGGCGGCCACCAGCGGCCGCGTCATCGCCGTCGACGGTTCGAGCTACTTCAACCGGCCGGGACCGAGGATCGTCCAGGGGTTGGAGATCATGGCCGCGGCGGTTCGAGCCAGGCCCGGGGACGACCTCCCGGAAGGCGCCGCCTGGGTGCGCACGTGACGGGCGCGATCCGGTCGTGAACGAGCGCGCGGTGAGCGCTTGGTCGGCGTCCGGGCTGCTCATCGTCATCCTCAGCAACAACCCCGCCTACCGGGTGCTGGTCCTGCTGGCGGCATTGAATTTCGTCGTCGCCTACCGCCGGCAGCGGACGACGCTCCGTCCATTGCTGTTGTTTGTCGGCGTAGGCACGTTGATATCGATCGCGGTCAGCCTGCTTCTGAGCCACACCGGAGCCCACGTGCTGCTGATCGTCCCGGCGGCGATCCCCGTGCTCGGTGGTCCGATGACTCTGGAGTCGGCCCTCTACGGCGTCAGCGCCGGGCTCGGCATCTCCGCCGGAGCCATGGTCGTCGCCCCGCTGTCGCTGGTGCTCGAACCCAACGACCTGGTGGACACCCTGCCGGCGCCGCTCCATCGGACAGGGACCACCCTGGCCGCCTCCCTGAACCTGATCCCGGGCATCAGCCGCAGCCTGACATCGGTCCGGGAAGCTCAGACGATGCGCGGCTGGCGCCCACGGGGCCTGCGTTCGTTCTCCCAGATCCTCGTTCCGGTGACATTGACCGCACTTGAGAACTCGATCCAGCTGGCCGAGACGATGGAGGCCCGCGGCTACGGATCCGGCCCCCGGACCCGCATGTCGCGGCCTCGACTCCACGGGGTCGACGTGCTGACGCTGGCGTGCGCATCGATCGCGGTCCTGGCCTTCATCGCCGGTCGCTTTTCCGGCGCGGTCGTGGATTGGTACCCGTACCCGACCCCAACCTGGCCTGCGGTCGATGCCGTCATGGTCGCCGCGTGCCTTCTGCTCGCCCTTCCCGCCATCGCACGCCGGCATGACTGAGACGCTCAGCCGCCCCGCAGCCGAAGGTGTGGCAGCCGCTCTTTCGACGTCGACGGCGACCGCGACGGGCGTGCTCGACGCACTGGCAGTGTTTGAGCAGCTGACATACACCTACCCCGGAGCCGAACAAGCCGCGCTCTCCGATATCGACCTGAGCCTGGCTCGCGGTCTCACCCTCGTCGCAGGCGACTCGGCCAGCGGCAAGTCCTCCCTTCTGCGGGTGCTCAACGGCCTGGTGCCACATTTTCACGGCGGTCGGATTCGTGGTGACGCTCTCGTGCTCGGAGACTCCGTGATCGCTACGCCTACCCGCAGGCTCGCCCGTAAGGTCGGGTTCGTATTCCAGGACCCCGAGACGGGCTTCGTCTGCAGCACGGTTGAAAAAGAAGTCGCCTTCGGCGCGGAGAACCTGGGCATGTCGGACGTCGGCAGGCGCGTGGAGGAGGCGCTCGATGCGGTGGGCATCGGCCAGCTGCGAGGGCGGCGGCTGGCGGAGCTCTCTGGCGGTGAGCGTCAGCGGGTGGCGCTGGCATCGGTGCTGGCTACGGAGCCCACGATGCTGGCCCTCGACGAGCCGACATCACAGCTCGACCCTGGCGGCGCCGACGCGTTTCTGACCGCCTGTCTCAGCCTGGCCGTACGCGGCACCAGCCTGGTGATCGCGGAGCACCGGCTGGAGCGGGTGCTGCCGCTGGCCGGCGAGATTGTGCTCATGCGGACCGGCACGATCGGCGCCTTCGGCCCCGCGCGGGACGTGTTGAGCCGGCTGCCCGACCCGCCCCCGCTGGTGGCCCTCGGCCGGCGCCTGGGCTGGGACCCGCTGCCGCTGACGATCGAGGCGGCGCGTGTAGTGGCGCCGCGGCTGGCGCGAAGCCGCGACGCCTCATCGGACCGGCGCGCCCCCGGCGAACCGCGATGGACCATCACGTCGGCCTCGGTGGGACCGGGCGCCGAGCCGGTGCTCGAGGGTGTGGACATCGCCGGGTACGAGGGCGAGGTGGTCGTCCTGATGGGTGACAACGGCAGTGGCAAGACCAGCCTGCTGCGGGCTATCGCCGGACTGCTCCCGCCGGCCGGCGGCACGGTCGCGCGACGCGCCGGCCGCGTCGCCTACCTGCCGCAGGATCCTTCGGCGCTGCTCCACCGGCCGACCGTTCGAGAGGAGGTCGAGGTCACCCTCCGGCGCACCGGTAGCCGGGAGAAAGCCGAGATCGTGCTGAGGGAATTCGGGTTGCTGGGCGTCGCCGGGAGATACCCCCGCGACCTCTCCGGCGGGGAGCGCCAGCGGACCGCGATCGCCGCGATCGTCGCCGGCGACCCCGAGATCGTCCTCCTCGACGAGCCCACCCGTGGCATGGACGGCACCGCCCGGACCACCCTGGTCAAGGCCATCCAACAGCTCCGTGCCCGCGGCAGCTCGGTGGTCGTCGCCACCCACGACGCCGACCTGGCTGCCCACATAGGCGATCGAATAATCCGCCTCGAGAATGGCGCCGCCCGGGACCTCGGCGGCGCTGACGCCGCTCTCTCCGGCGCGTCCGCCGCGGCCACCCAGATCGGCCGGCTCTACCCCGGCGGGCCGGTCACGGTTGAAGGCGTGCTGGCTCGTCTGTGATGGCGGAGCCAGGCCACGTCCGCGGGATGCCGGCACCGCTCCGGATGATGTCACCGGCGCTGGCGATCGTCTCGATCACGGGGGCGGCGCTGTTCCTCTGGCCCTTCACCGGCCTGCCACTGCCGGCCGACACCGCCGCCCTGGCGCTCACCGTCGCCGGGATCATGGCGCTGGCGCTGGTTGGCATCGGGACCCACCAGCTGGACAACCGGCGGCTGGCGCTGCTCGCCGTGATCGCGGCTCTCGACTCCGCTCTGCGACTGGCTGTGGTCACCGGGATCGCGGGTTTCAGCCCGGTCTTCTTCCTGATTCTCTGCTCCGGCTTTGTCTACGGTCCGTCGTTCGGATTCCTGGCCGGGGCGCTCACGCTATTGACGTCGGCCCTTGTCACCGGCGGGGTCGGCCCCTGGCTCCCTTATGAGGTCTTCGCGGCGGGTTGGGTAGGCGCCGCCGCCGGGCTGGTCGGCGGGTCCCGGCGCCAGATGCCCGGAAGGACGGCGATCATCACGCTGGCGACGGCAGGATTCCTGCTCGGATATCTGTACGGCGCCGCCACCGACGTCTACGACTGGTCGGTCTTCTACCGCGGCGTCCCCGGGCTGGGCTGGTCGCCGGGCATGGGCCCGACCCAGGCGTTGACGCATTTCGTTCGCTTCTACGCCGCCACCTCGCTGGCATGGGACACCTTCCGTGCGGTGGGCAATGCGCTGATGGTCTTGCTTCTCGGCCCCCCGGTGGTCGCGGCGATGGCGCGATTCCGGGCGCGCTTCAGCCTGGTAGTGGAGCCGACGGTGGTAACCGTCAGCTCGCAGCCGCCGGTCGCGACGCGCGTCTAGCCACTCCCGGCCAAGTTGGTTACGATTCAGCCACGGTGGGGCGCTGAGTGGGATGAGATTCTGGAATGTGAGGCGCATCGTCGCGGTGGCCGGCCTGGCCCTGATGACCGTCTCGGTTCCCCTCGTGAGCGGCACAACTGTGATGGCGTCATCGGATCCTGACGTGAGTCCTGCCTCCAGTACGTCGCCACCTCTTCCCGATCCGGCACCGGCGCTGCCGTTGGTTCCAGCAGCAGTGGTCGCCGGCCTCATGGTTCGAGGTTCGCGCCAGAAGTGACGCCGCGGGGAGGCCCGCATGAGCCCTCCGTCGCTAATAATGAGGGGCCATGAACGACGTCCCTCCGATCGACACAGAGATGACCTGGACCGAGACCGACGCGCCCTCGATGGAGGTCGACGAGGAGCCGTTCGAGATCGAGGAGCCGCCGATCGAGACCGAGCCGCTCACCAGCGATCCAGCAGAGACCCCAGCTCCGACTGAGTCCGAACGCCGCCGGATCTCCGATTACCTCGGCGACGTTTCCCGTCTGGAGGTGCTGCTCGAAGCCGAGCGCAGGCAAAACGAGGAGCTGCGCGCCGAGGTCCAGTATCAGCGTCGGCGGATCGAGCGCGAGGAGGAAGCCAGGCTGCAGCTGATGCAGCTGCTCGACAATTCGCAGCGGCTGCTGGGGAACGCGCAGCGACATACACAACACCTGCTCGGCGGCAACGAGTCTGAGATCTTCACGCTGGCGCCACCACCGGAGGCGGCTCCGGATGACGCCGCCGAGGAGGAGGAGGAGGCTCCGGCTGTCGCGTCCGTCCCGCCACCGCGAGCGCGCGGTTGGCGACGCTGGTTCGGCCTGGATTAGCCACACTAAGTCGGCGACGCAGAAACCAGCGCCGACGTACAATGAGCGCTCCGGGGGGTGTCCCGACCGGCGGGGCACGACGGGCGGGAGGAACAAGAGAATGGCGAGACTGGGTGCGTCATTTACATCCATTAGTGGCATCGCGCGCGGCGCACGATCTTCACGAATGGCGTTGGCTGTGGTCGTGGTCAGCGGCGCTCTGCCGGTGGCGTTGAACCCGGGCATGGCGGGGACTCTCGCGGCGGGCCCCAACCCTGCGGTGCAAGGCCAGTTCGAGACTGCCTTCACGGAGCCGGGAGCTGACTGCCCCACCAACCAGGACGGGCTCAAAGCGTGCAAGCCCACCGCCGCCAGCGTCGTGGCCCTGGCCGACGGTCGCGTCCTCTACTGGAACGGCCTGGAGGGCACCGAGAACATCGCCCTCAACACCGTCGCCGAGTACGGCGACGTCGCCGTCAACGACCAGTCGCGCGTCCTCGACCTGCGCAGCGGCACGCCGAGCTGGATCAACACCGGTGACGGTGGTGCGCCCGCAGCCCAGCCGAACTATCTGGTCCCAGGCGTTACCAGCGGCGGCGCCGATCCCAACCGCAACAACGACGGCGCCATGTTCTGCTCCGACCAGGTGCAGCTCGCTGACGGCCGGATCCTTGACGTCGGCGGCACCTCCTACTACGACGAGCCGCAGATCCCTGGCACCCGCTACGGGGTGGCCGAGTTGCAGGGACTCAAGGTGGCGCGCATCTTCGACCCCGCGACCAATACCTGGTCGCAGAGCGGCTCGATGACCTACGGTCGCTGGTACCCGGGCCTTGTGACGCTGCCCAACGGCAACGTGTTTGTCGCCAGCGGCGTATCCAAGCTGATCAAGCCGGTCTACCTGGACAACGTCAACGACACCGGCCGCAACGTGACCGAGACGGAGACGTACTCCCCCGCCACTGGTCAATGGACGTACAACGGCGCGTCGGCCAACAAGTCCCTGCCCCTGTTCCCGCGGCTGCACCTGCTCCCCGACGGCAAGGTGTACTACGACGCCGCGGGACAGACCTTCAACCCGGTCGGCCAGGCCTACGACGAAGTCACCTGGAACATGGCCAGCGTCTACGATCCCGCGGCCAAGACCTGGACCGACCTTGGCATCCCCGGTCTCGGCACCCTGACACCGGGCTTCCGCGGCTCCGGTTTCAGCGTCGCCCTGCCCCTGACGGCGCCTTACAAGTCGGCGTCCTTCCTGAGTGCAGGTGGTGTCCTGGGAACCTCGCCAGGCACCTACCTGGCCACCAACACCAGTGAGATCAACACCATCGATACCGCGAGCGGCGACGCCTTGACCAGCAAGGGCACGGGCAACCTCAACAACGCGCGCTGGTACAGCACGGGCGTCGTGCTCCCCGACGGGAGCGTGATGGCGTTCAGCGGCGGTGACAAGGACGAGGTGGTGCTGCCGGGTACGGAGAAAGCGATCACCCAGGCCGAGCGCTTCGATCCCGTGACCAAGACCTGGAGCCCGATGGCCAGCGCAGTACATCAGCGCACCTACCACAACACGGCGATCCTGCTGGCCACCGGCCAGGTCCTGGTGGGCGGCCATGCGCCAATCCCGACCGGGTACGCATACAACCAAACGCTGCCGGGGTTCGCGCCATCGGAGCGCGATCCCAGCTTCGAAATCTACGACCCGCCTTACATGTTCGGGCACAACCGCCCCGTGATCGACGAAGCGCCGAGCTCGATCGACTACGGCGGGACGATGCAGATCGTCCTCCACAGCGAGGACCAGGCCGCGGCGCTGGACTCCGTCCGGCTGGTGCGGTACGGCGCCTTGACCCACCTCGTCGATGGCGACCAGAGGCAGCTGGTGCTGCCCATTCTGAGTCGCCACGGCGCCACCGTGACGGTGGCATCGCCGCCCAGCTCGATAGTTGCGCCGGCCGGCCCGTACATGGTCTTCGCCGACGCCAAGTCCGGCAGCGAGCTGGTGCCGTCAGTGGCCAAGACGGTGTTCGTCGGCCACGACCAGCCCAACTGGGTCGAATTGCCGCCGGCGGCGTCCCCGGTGCCGCCGCCGCAGCCGACCCCGTCGCCAAACCCGGTGCCGAGCCCGCTGCTGCCCACGCTCCCCCCGCTGCCGCCGCTGCCTCCGCTGCCCCCGCTGTAGGAAGGGAGAGGACGGCCCAGGCTGAGAGCTCCCCGTGCGGGAGCTCTCAGTGCGGTAGTAGCAAGCGGTCCGCAGCCGCGGCCGGGTGCGCGGTCAGTGCACCGCGGCCTTGTTGAAGACACGGACGGCGATGAAGGTCATCCCCAGGGCGAACACCGCCAGGACGCCCAGGCTCAGCGCCGCCATGACGTTGGGATCGCTCATCCCCCAGATGTCGTGCAGGCCCAGACCACGGTGGTCGACCAGACCGTAGCGCATCAGCGCCAGGGCATGGGTCAGGGGGATGAACCTGGCCACCACCGTCAGCCAGCCCGGTAGGGAGCTGATCGGGAACAGCGAGCCCGCGAAGAAGTAGGGAAGGATCGCGACCGCGGGCAGGACGCCGACGTACTCCTCCTGCGTCGCCATTCGGTTGGCCAGTGTCTCGGCGACGCCGTACATGCCGATTGCCAAAAGCGCGGCGCCACCCACGAACCACAGCGCACCCGCGAAGCTGGTGTTGAAAATGGCGCCCCGCAAGGCGGCGGCCGCCAGCAGCGCGACCAGCTGGAGACCGGTGGTGGTCACCGCGACCGATAGGTTGCCCAGTACCAGCAGCGAGCGGTGGATGGGCGCGGCGAGCAGGTCGCGACGGGCGCCCGTCTCGCGGTCGACGAAGACCCCTATCCCCGCGAACAGCGCGTTGATCGGGATCAGCAGCCCGGTGGTTCCGATGGCTACAAAGGTCATGTAGTCGATGCCGCCTCGGAACCTGCCGACGATGCCGGCCAGCGCGGGCGCGATCACCAGCGCGAAGACGATCGGGTTGACGACCGGGACGACGAGTTCTCTGGGGCTGCGCGCGCTCAGCGCGAAGCGGCGGCGCACCAGGGTTGCGAAGGCGCGGATCTGAGCCCCTGCCTGTATCGGGCGCGCCGCCGGGGCGGTGCGGATGGACGTGACGGTTGCGGATGCTGTCATTTCAGTACTCCTCGGTTTTCGAACGAAAGATGAACCGGGCCGCTCACGCGGCCAGGCGGGTGCCGGTCAGGCGCAGATAGACGTCGTCCAGGGTGGTCCGGCGGGCGGCCACCTCGGTGGTGGCCAGGCCCAGTTCTGCGATCGCCACCAGGGCCTCGTGCCCGGCCCGCTCGTGCAGCGGGATGGTCAGCGTCGAGCCCAGGCTGAGGGCATCGTCGGAGGCGATCCCGCCGGCCTTGAGGGCGCTCATCGCGCCATGCGCGTCGTGCTCGACCCTGAGCTCCACGATCTCGGCGCCCAGGCCGGCAATCAGCCGGTCGGGGGTGTCGACGGCGACGATGGCGCCGTCGTGGATGATGGCGACGCGGTCGCAGAGGCGCTCGGCCTCGTCCAGGTAGTGGGTGGTCAGCAGCACCGTCATCCCGCCCTGTTCGCGAAGTCCGCCGACCAGGTCCAGCAGCTCGTAGCGGATGCGGGGGTCGAGTCCTACGGTTGGCTCGTCCAGGAAAAGGACCTGGGGCTCCGAGAGCAACGCCCGGGCGATCTCGAGGCGGCGACGCTGGCCGCCGGAATAGGTGCTCACGGGGCGATCCAGCAGCTCGGCGACGCCAAAGGCCTCCGCTGCCTCATCGATTCGGGCTCCGATCTCTCCACTGCCCACTCCCCAGAGCCGCGCGTGGACATCGAGGTTGCGGCGACCAGTCAGGGCGCGGTCGACGACGGCCTCCTGGAAGACGATGCCGCTGGCGGCGCGGGCGGCCAGGGGATGCCGGGCCACGTCCTGGCCGGCCACGATCGCGCTTCCCGACGTGGGCTTGATCGTGGTGGTGAGCATCCCGATGGTGGTCGACTTGCCGGCCCCGTTTGGCCCCAGGAGGCCAAAGACCTCGCCGGCCTCGACCTCGAAGGAGATTCCCTTGACCGCCTCGACTCCGCCGCCGTAGGTCTTTTTGAGTTCGCTTACTTCAATCATGAGTTGTGGGTTGCCTCCCGGCGGTGGGTCCGCCATGAACTAAGGACGGCCGACAACCACGGGATGTGACCTTTGGCGCGGATGTCACACTCGGAGGCGGTATCTCGTCCTTAGATGGTGTTCACCGCTACAGGAGCAGCCATGGATCTGGAGCCCGGACGGCCGCCGGCAGAACCCAGCGAGGGGCTCGTCGGCGACGCCTGGCGTGACCACAGGCGTCACCTCGTGGACGTGGCCTACCGCCTGCTTGGCAGCGTCACCGAGGCCGAGGACATCGTCCAGGAGGCCTTCGCCCGCCTCGTCCGCGCCGACCAGCAGTCCATCGACGACGTGCGTGGCTGGTTGGTCGTGGTAGTGACCAGGCTCTGCCTCGACCTGCTGCGATCGGCGCGCGTCCGGCGCGAGACCTATGTCGGTCCCTGGTTCCCCGAGCCGGTGGCTCACGCCGCCTCCGCGGCGCCGGACCCCGCCGACATCGTGACCCTCGACGAGAGCGTGAGGATGGCGCTGCTGATAGTCCTGGAGCGGCTCTCGCCCGCGGAGCGGGTGGTCTTCGTCCTCCACGACGTCTTCGAGTACACCTTCGAAGAGATCGCACCGATGGTCGACCGCACCCCGGCCGCCTGCCGCCAGCTGGCCAGCCGGGCGCGCCGGCGGATCGGCGCCGAAGAAGAGAAGGTGCCCACTCCGGTGGAGCCGGAAGAGATGCGCCGAGTGGCCGAGAGCTTCATCGCCGCCGTGGAGAACGGCGAGTTGCAGGCACTGCTCGCTGTTCTCGATCCGCAGGTCGTCGGCTGGGCGGACCTGGGTGGCGGGCCCTTCCCGGTGCCCCAGCCCAGCAGTGGTCGAGAGCAGGTGGCTCAGCGGGTGATGGCCCTGTTCGGCCGCCCGTCGGGCGCCCACCTGCTGCTGGCGGAGGTCAATGGCGAGCCGGGAATCATCGCCTCGTTCAAGGACAAGCCCGTCGCCGTGATGGTGCTGACCGCCCGCGACCAGAGGATCACTTCCATCTACGCTATCGGCGCCCAGGCCAAGCTGGGTCACGTCAGGTTGTCTCAGGACTAAGCTGCCCGCGCCAGAGGCCACGTCGGTCCCTGGCGAAAGCTCACTTCACATCCGGCTTGACGCCCCAGACGGTCATTTGGACCACGCCTTTGCGACGGAATCGTCACCGTTAAGCGGCCGCAAACGGGGTTGACCAAGCGATCCTAGAGATGGCAGGGGGGACGACGTGTCGTCCAAGTATCAAAGGAGCGGATAGCTGTAAGTGGCCCCGACTGACAACAAACTGGAGCTGGTGCCGGAGCGGGCGGCGGAGCGGGTCGTCCTCGTCGCCGAGGACAACGCCCTCAATTTCGAGCTGATCAGCGCCGTGCTCGAGCGAGACGGGCTTGGCGTCCGCTGGGCCCGCGATGGCAGGGAGGCGGTCACGGAGACCGCCGCCGCTTGCCCGGATTTGCTGATCCTCGACCTTCACCTCCCCGAGCTCAGCGGGCTCGACGTTCTCAGGCACGTCCGTGCGGACCCGGCCACCAACGACTTGCCGGTGCTGATCCTCACCGCCGACGCCATGGCGGGGACGCGCGAGGAGGCGCTGGACGAAGGGGCTACCGACATCATGACCAAGCCGTTCGAGCTCAAGGCCCTCCGCTCCACCATCGCCAGGCTGCTGGGATGAGAACTCCGTTCTCGCTCCGCTTCCAGGCCGCGTTGCTGCTGATCGCGGCGGTGGTCGTCGTGACCGCGGTCTTCAGCCTGATTCGCAGCGGCGGCGCGCACGTCGATCAGCTGGCCTCATCGCTGACCACGATCCAGGACTTCGACACCGCCAACCAGCAGCTTCTGGACGCCATGGTCAGCCAGGAATCGGGACTTCGCGGCTACACCCTCACCGGCGACCCCACATTCCTGCAGCCTTACCAGTCTGCGCGGGTGCGATTGACCACCGCTGAGCAGGCGATGTCGAATCCCCCGTCTGGCCTTGCCAGCCTGCTCAGTGCCGAAGAGCACGCGGCCAGCACATGGCAGCGCTGGGCCGAGACCCGCGTCGCGATCGTCCCCACGCAGGGGCCTGGCGCAACCGTCGACGATTCGCAAGGCCGGCTCCTGTTCGACAGCTTCCGGTCTGACTGGTCGGCGCTTGACCAGCGGGACACCAGCCTCGAGATCGCCACCAAGGCAGAGCTGACCAGTCAGCTGTCGCAGCAGTCGATAACCCGCGGCGCCGGCTGGCTGGCTGTGATGATCCTGCTGACGGCGCTGGCGCTGGTGGTCTTCTTCAGGATATTGCGGCCGCTGGTGGACCAGGCTCGAGCGGGCCTCGCCCTCGATGGAGAGACGCTGGTAGACATCCCCGGCAAAGGGCGTGGCGACGAGATCGGGCAGCTGGCGGGAGCACTCGACGCCTTGCAAGAGACGCTGCGGGAGCGCGGCTCGCTGACGCGAGCTGTCGCGGAGATCGGCGGCCGCGCGGAGTTGACCGACGTGGCGAACACCAGCACCCGCATTTTCGCCGAACAGCTCGGCGCCGACGAGGCGATGGTGCTCCTGGCCGACGAGAAATCGCTCTACGTGGCCGGGGCGCACGCCGGCCTGTTTGCTCCGGGGCATGTCCTCACCCAGGACGTCCCCACCGACGAGGACCTGGTCAACCTCGCCACCGTCACATCGTCGATCGACCAGCTCCCCCCCGGCGAGATCAGGGATGCCGTGGCGGCCGCGGGATACGGACCGTTCCTGTCGCTGGCGATGGTGAGTGGAGGCGAGGTGGCGGGCATCGTCTGCGCCCTGCGGACGTCAGGCCGGATGCCGTTTGGGCCGGCGGAGATACGCAGCGCCGAGATCCTGGCACCCGTGATCGGAGCCGCCACCGAAGTCGCGCGGTTGGTGGGCGAGATCAAGGATGCCAACCAGGTGAAGTCCAAGTTCCTGGCCAACATGAGCCACGAGCTGCGGACCCCGCTGAACGCCATCCTGGGCTTCTCCCAGGTCCTGGCGGCCGGCGATTTCGGCCCGCTCAACGAGCGCCAGGAGAGGTATGTGGCCCACATCGAGACCAGCGGCGGCCGCCTTCTCGACCTGATCAACGACATCCTCGACCTGGCCAAGGTCGAGGCCGGGCTGCTCGAGATGCGCCCCGAAAGGCTGGAGCTGGCGCAGCTGATGATCGCCGGACGCAGCGAGATCGAGCGCCTGGCCGCCACCAAGCGCATCAACCTGGTCTACGACCTGACCCCGGGGGTATGGGTCTGGACCGAGCCGCGACGTTTGCAGCAGGTCGTCGTCAATCTCCTCACCAATGCCGTCAAGTTCACCCCCTCGGGCGGCAGGGTGAGGCTGGCGACCGCGGCGGTCAACGGGCATGCTGAGATCACCGTCAGCGACACAGGGATCGGTATCGCCCCAGAGGAGCAGGAGCGCATCTTTGACGAGTTCGTCCAGGCCGACGACGACAGGGTGCGGGAACAGAAAGGCACCGGACTCGGGCTCTCGTTGAGCCGAAAGCTGACCGAGCTGATGGAGGGCAGCCTGACGGTAGAGAGCGAGGTCGGCAAGGGCAGCACCTTCACGGTGACGATGCGGCTGAGCGATCCGGAGCGCATCTCCAGTGACGGGCCCCTGGTGCTGGTGGTCGAGGATGAGGTATCGAGCACGGAGTTGCTGGAGGTGATCCTGCTCGACGCCGGCTACCGGGTCACCTCGGTGGGCAACGTGGACGAGGCCTCGGAGGCGGTACGCCGCGAGCTACCGCGCGCGGTTCTCCTCGACATCTCTCTCCCTGGGCCCAACGGCTGGACCTTCCTTGAGGAGCTGAAGGCCCACCCCGAGACCAGGGAGGTCCCCGTGGTCGCGGTCACCGCGCTGGACGAACCGCGACCTGAGCATCGCCGGCATCTTTCTGGATTTTTCACCAAGCCGGTGGCCCGGGAGGCGCTCGTCGGGCTCCTCGCGGAAGTGACGCCAAGAGTGCAGGAGCCGGTCGAGGTTGGCTGACCAGGGAGGGGCCCCCCGGCAAACGGTCCTGGTTGTGGACGACGACGCCGTGAACTGCGCCCTGATGGAGGCGTACCTCGAACCGGTCGGTTGCGATGTCCAGGTGGCGCCCAACGGGCCGGAGGCTCTGCGGTTCATAGAAGCCGACCAGCCGGACCTCATTCTCACCGACGCCATGATGCCGGGCATGACCGGGTTCGAGCTCTGCAGGCTGGTCAAGGCCCAGGAGGGCCGCCTGGTGCCGGTGGTCATGGTCACCGCCCTGAACCAGGTCAACGACCGGGTGTCCGCGCTCGACGCAGGCGCCGACGATTTCCTGGCCAAGCCGGTCGACAGGCTCGAGGTCCAGGCGCGGGTTCGATCGCTGCTTCGGATCAAGCAGATCTACGACGAGCTTGACGATACCGAGACTGTGATATTCGCCCTCGCCAAGGCCGTCGACGCCAAGGACGCCTACACCGAGGCCCACACCGAGCGGGTGGCCTCACGGGCGCGGCTGCTGGGCTCCGTAGCCGGTCTCAGCGGCTCCGACCTGGACGATCTGTACCGAGGCGGGATGATCCACGACATCGGCAAGATCGGGGTTCCCGACGCCATCCTGCTCAAGCCGGGGCCGCTCGACCCCGACGAGATGGCGGTCATGCGGCGGCATCCGGTTATCGGAGAGGAGATCGCGCGACCGCTGCGTTCGGCGGCCAAGCTGCTCCACATCGTCCGCCACCACCACGAGAACTTCGACGGCAGCGGCTATCCCGACGGCCTGGCCGGCGATGACATCCCCCTGGTGGCGCGCATCGTCGCGATTTCTGATGCTTACGACGCTATGGTCAGCGATCGACCTTATCGCAAGGGCATGGGCCACGAGAAGGCGGTTGCGATCCTGGACAGCGGCGCCGGCAGCCAGTGGGACCCCAAGTTGGTGCCGCTGTTCATCTACGGACTGGTCGATGGACAGCCGATGCCGTCCAACGGACACACCACCCTGCCCCGGCGCCGGGGAGTCGCCTAGTCGACCCTGACCACCCTCGCGCTGCGCTCGCCGCCGGGGGTCGTGAAGCTGATCGTGTCGCCGACACTCCGCCCCATCAGCGCCGCACCCATGGGTGACGCCAGCGAGATCAGACCCCGGGCGATGTCCACCTCAGCAGGTCCGACGACCTCGTAGGCTGACTCTCCGAACTCGTCCGTCACGACCACCTTGGAGCCAATGCCGATCGACCCGTTGGCGGCGGTCGCCTTGATCACCACGGCGTTCTGCAGGATAGCCTCGATCGTCTGCACGCGGCCGTCGGCCATGCCGAGGTCCCGGCGGGCATCGTGGTAGGCGAAGTTTTCCTTGAGGTCGCCGTCCGACCTGGCACTGGCCACCCGGTCGACCATCGCAGGCCTGCGCTCGACCAGTTCCGCGAGCTCGGCCTCGAGGGCTGCCAGCCCGGCGGCGGTGATTGGGATCGGCTCGTTCTTGGCGCGTGCCATGCGAGATCTTACGGAAGGTGCTCCATGCGTAGCGCCCGGCATGCCGTTCTAGGACAGGTCAGCCGGCATCTGGCGCCGACGAAAGGCGTGACTGTGCTTCGTGGAGCGGGTCGGGAATGCGGCCGCCGAGTCTGAGCAGGACGGCTCCGGCCAGCACCGCGGCAAGCGCGCCACCCCACCAGACGGCGTCTGGCGAGGTCTGCAGGAGAAGGCCACCAATCGCCGGGCCGAGGGCCAGGGAGATATTGAAGGTCAGACCGTAGAGAGACAGATAGCGGCCCAGCAGATGGGCTGGAGCCATGTCCGCGACAAGTGGCCCGAGAACGATTATGTGAACGCATTCGCCAATTGCGAAGACGATCGCAACGCCGGCGAGGAGACTGGTCGCAGCCAGCTCCGAGTGGATGAGCGTCGCTGGCAGGACCGCGAGGAGGCTGACCGCAAAGAGCGCGCTTGCCGCCGCGAAAGCGTGTACGCGTCGCATCCGTGTCACCACGCGCACAGCCGGGATCTGCGCGATGACAACGAAGGACGTGTTGACGAGAAAGATGATCCCGATGGCGGCAGGGCCGAGCGGAGTGTGGGCCTTTGCAAATGGCGGCAGGATGTTGGAGAAGAACGTGTGGCCGACGACGACGAGCACGATATTGGCTGCGATCACGGTGAGGAAGAGATGATCTCGAGCGACGGCGCGAAAGCCGGTTCCGTTGACCTCCGTCGCTGTCACGGTCTCAGCTCGCGGGCTCGGTACGGCAGCCAGCACGATCATCGCGAATCCGGCGTAGGTGACGGCGTCGAAGAGATAGAGCGCCTGGAACGAGCTGAGCCGCTGTGCAAATGCGACGAGGAAGCCCCCTACGGTCGCGCCGGAGCCGATGCCGACGTTGCCCGCGACGCGCTGAAGGGCGAAGGAGGCCGGCCGCTGCTCGGGCTTGACCAGCCTGATGGTCAATGTCCGGAGGGCCGTCCCTGCCGCGCCGGTTCCAGCTCCGCTGACAATCGAGCAGGCAAAGCCCTGCCAGGGACTGTCTATGTAGGCGAAGGCGGCGTAGCCGAGGGCGCTCGCCAGGCTTCCAGTGACCACGATCGCTTTGGCGGAGTACCGGTCGAGCAGCGCTCCCGTCGGCGGGGTGACGATTGCTGCCGTCCCCATGGTCGCCGCGAGAACCAGTCCGGCTATCGACGTTGAAAAGCCGCGTATCTGGTGCAGATAGATGATCTCGAAGGGAAGAATCAGCCCGTAACCGAAGTAGTTGAGGGCGTTTCCAGCTTGAAGGATGAGCACCGGACGAGAGAGCCCGGTGCGCCAACCGGCGATGAGGTGTGAAACGCGGCGGTTCATCCGCCGTGCTCACACTTCAATGGCGCCGCCGACTTCTCGCAGATGATCGCGGAAGCTTAGGGAAGGCGTCTTCTTGCGCTGAGCGAGGTAGGTGCCGAACTGAACCTGGCTGCGGAGAGAGAGGCCTCCACGCATGAGTTCGGCTTGGCGCCGCTCGGTTTCGCGGACGGTCTCAGCTAGAGTGAAGATGTCTGCAGCGCGGGCGGTTGGCACAAAGAGCACGCCGTCGTCGTCGGCGAGGACCAGGTCCTCGCGACCCACCATCCAATCTCCGACCCCCGCAACTTCCAGTGCATCCTGGGGCCGAATGTCTAGCCGTTGAGGACCGGTCGGGATCGTTCCCAGGCTGAAGACCGGCAGTCCGATCTCTCTGATGTCGACGGTGTCACGATGCAGCCCCCAGATCACGATTCCGTTGAGCCCTGCGGTCTGAGCCTCCAGAACGACGAGATCGCCGACACAGCTCTCGTCGAGGCGCCCGCCGTTGTCGACCACCAACACGTCGCCGGCAGCCGCCCCTTCGAACGCCTCCAGGAAGACATCGACACTGCCGGCATGTCGAGCAGGAAGCGCAGCCCCAGCCAGGCGGCTGCCGGGGACCACGGCTCGCATCGGCGCTGGTGCGCAACGCACCGGGACCTGAGCACGAACGCACGCATCCGCCAGATGGGCGGTGGTCAGTGCCGCAAACCGCCGCTGGAGCTCTCCCGGATCCATGCTCGCCTGCGTTACGGCCGTCGGCCCTTCATCGCGTCTCCTCGACGACAGCCCAGGCCTCGATCTCGACCCTGGCACCGAGCGGGAGCGCGGAGGTCGCGAAGGCGGTCCGTGCCGGCCGCGATGAGCCAAAGAACTCAACGTAGGGACCATTCAGAGCCGGCCAGTCGGTGAGGTCAGCCAGGTACACGTTGACTTTGATGACTTCTTCCCTCGCCACACCGGCGTCGGCGAGCACGTTGCTGAGATTGCGGAGTGCCTGCTCGAGCTCGGGTCCGAAGCCACCCTCGACCATCTTCCCGTCGTCGCCCAGGCCGATCTGACCTGACGTCGCGATCGTCTGTCCAATCCGACACCATGGGCTGTAAGGTGCGACTGTCTTTGCCATGAAGCGCTTTCCCTCTATTTCGTGTCGGCCTGCGGGACAAACTGCGCGACTCCCTTTCCGAAGGCCGGTTCTCCGTTTCGGGCTTTCAAACAGGCCCGTCGAGTCACACATCGGACCGTAGTGGCTCTCGACACCGACCGTCTTGAACGATCGTGCGACCGGACGGGCGACTACCTCCCGGCTGACTTCAGGCGCTGCCCCTACGACACGACAGTGCTGCACAGCAACTGCCGCAGCCATCCGCACTCCCTACGAAAACGACTGTTTCAATGAAGTACCGCGAGCGCGGTCGCGCCGACGAGGGCCACTGCAAGCGCGGCGTTTACCAGGCGGGCTCGACCGGGTTCGCGAAGCAGCGGCGCGATTGATGTGCCGGCGACGAGCCATATCGCACAGATCGCAATGATCACCGCGGTCAGCACCGCGATTTTGGCGGCAACGTCGGTAGCCGTGTCGTCAGCGAGGTGGCCGCTGGCGAAGACCGCGGCGATGGCGACCCAGGCCTTCGGGTTGGCGATGCCGAGGAAAGTCCCCCGCGCTACCGAGAACGTGCTCGAGGCTGCGGTCGGTTCCGAGAGCGGCGGTGCGATCGCGATGCGGTAGGCCAGCCAGAGGATATACGCCACCGAGATCCAGGTCAGGATTGCGCCGATCGCGGGAACGGCCAGGAGCGCCGCCGTAATTCCGGTCGCGACCGCCAGCAGCACGATCGTTGTGCCAACGACGATCCCGCTCAGGTACGAAAGTGATCGCCGCACCCCGCGGACCGAGCCGGCAGCCATAAGGCTGATCGTCGCTGGGCCGGGGCTGCCCATGATCGCCAGCGAAATCAGCACCAGCGTCCCGAACGATCCCCAATGAATCACCGTGACACGGAGCGCCTCACGTCGCCGTTGCCGCGCTATACCCTTGACCCATGCCGCAAACGCTAGGAGGCAGCGACGTCGGCGGTCTTGAACGATCCGGCGGCCAACGGTCGGACTCGATCAGGTTCGGGCCGAGCGCGCAGGGCGTGGAGCGCGCAGAGGTCTACCTCTCCACGAGCGGATTCGAACCTCACCGACACGACACGTATGCCATCGGCCTCACGACAGCAGGCGTGCAGATCTTTCGCTACCGCGGCTCCCGCCGCATCTGCCTCCCCGGTCAGCTGCACGTCCTGCATCCCGACGAGACGCACGACGGCGCGGCGGGAACCGACGACGGCTTCGGCTACCGGATCCTCTACATCGCGCCCGAGCTCGTCCGTGACGCCCTCGGCGGTCACGCGTTGCCGTTCGTCGGCGATCCCGTCCAGGAGCTGACTCCGATGGCTCGACCCATCGTCTCCCTGCTCGCCGACATCGACGAGCCGATAACCGAACTCGGCTGTGCCGAGATCGCGGCTGCGGTCGCCGACGGCCTCCTGTCCCTCAGTGGCCAGACGAACTTCGGCCGAGCCACCATCGACATCAGGGCAGTCGAGCTCGTGCGCGACTATCTTGTGGCGCACGCATCCGAGCAGACGCCGGCCTCGATCCTCGAAAAGATCGCGGGCATCGACCGCTTCACGATCGCTCGCCAGTTCCGATGGGCGTTCGGTACCAGCCCGGACCGATACCGGACGCTGCGCCGCCTGGCGCTGGCACGGACAGCGATCGAGAGTGGGCAATCACTCGCGGGAGCCGCCGCCGAGTCCGGCTTCGCCGACCAAAGCCACATGACGCGTCAGTTCAAGCGAACCTACGGGCTCACGCCCGGCCGCTGGATGGCTCTCACAGCCGCTTCCTAGCCTGACCGCTCCCTGACGCCTCCCTGCCTTCCGTCAGAACGCCAGAAAGGCCAAAACTTGGAGCCGATGTAGGGCTTCGGTAGATGTGTCGCAAATCTAGTTCGGTAGATGTGTCGCACTCCCATTTCAGATTAGGACCGCCTGGCGGTGCCGGCGGCACGCTTTTTGCGGATCTCACCGGTCGTGGTCCGGGCCACGGTCTTGAGCAACTCGTTACCCACCCAGAACTGCAGCAGCTTGTCGGTGACCAGGACGTCGCAGGCTGAGCCGCTGTAGTTCTTGCCCACGCTGACCTGCTGCCAGCCGACACACACCACCCCGTTGCGAGAGACCGAACGAGACACCCACTGCTCGCCGTTGCGCTCGGGCAGCGTTCGGGCCGCCGGCTGGAACCTGCTCACGGGCGTCGCGTCGCCCAGCGCCTGGTGGGTGCGGCCGCTGTTGTAATAGGCGACCCACTCGTCCAGCGCCCCCTGGGCGGTTTTCAGGCTGGTGAAGACTTGACGGGTGTCGAACTCGGCCCGCAGGGTGCGGTGAAAGCGCTCAATCTTTCCGGTCGTCGTCGGATGCCGGGGCTGCGTCAAAAGGTGCTCGACTCCGTTCAGCCGGCAGATCCGGTCGAACAGCACCTCCACCGGAGGCTGTGCGAAGCGGCCGGTGAAGACCTTGCCGTTGTCGGTGAGGACCTGCTCGGGAATCCCGTACGTCTTCAGCGCCGCGGCGAAGCCGTCGCAGACCAGCTGGGTCCGCTCTCGAGGCATGAGTCGCGCCGAGACGCAGAACCGAGAGTGGTCGTCAATCCCGGTCAGCGCCTTGGCCGTGGTCCCGTCGGCCAGCAGGAAGCCGCCCACCGTGTCCATCTGCCACAGCTCCATTGGCTGGCCCCGCTCCCATCGCTTCCACGTTTCCTGGCGGCGGTGCCGTTTCGCCGGGTCAATGACCGCAGCTCGCACCAGGCACCGGTAAATCGCCGAAGCCGACGGCGTCGGATTCACGCCTCGGCGCTTCAGCTCCAACGCCAACCGCCTCGCCCCCCAGTACCGGTGGGCCCGCCGCACCTCGAGCACCAGCGCCTCCACTTCAGCCGGCATCTGGTGAGGGCACTGCTCCGGTCGGTGCGACCGGTCGGTTAGACCTTCCAGGCCTTCACCCTCGTATCTCGCCAGCCAGCGGTGAACCGTCCGGCGGTCCACCTTCCACTGCGCCGCCACCTCCTGGACCGTCCTGCCTTCCCCGAAGACCTCGATGATTGCCTGGTACCTCTGCTCAGTCACGCTCATTTCCCTCATGTGAGGGAGTGAGACACATCAACCGAAGCCGGTGGGACACATCACCCGAAACAGTGAGACGCATCAGCCGACCCGCTTCTGGGACAGGTCAGCCGAACTTCTACAAAACGTGGAGCCGACGGGGAGATTCGAACTCCCGACCGACGGTTTACGAAACCGTTGCTCTACCCCTGAGCTACGTCGGCGACAAGCCAGAGGGTAGCAGTGGCTGTGACTGAGATGGAGATCCGGAGATTTTGTATTCGGGAGGACCGCTAGAGGCCCAATTTGTACATCGGGGCAGCCACTCCAGAGCCGTTTTTCGGCCCTTCTATCCCCTCCCCCGGCGGCCGGGCGTCAGTTCAACTGGACCTGGACCAGATCGACAGGCGTTGTGATGGCCCCCCCGCCGTTGGCCGCGACCTGCAGGCAGAGCACCATGCTCTGCGCCGTGCTCAGGCTGTTGATGACGCTGGAGATGTCGGTGGTGCTGGTGACAGAGCTGGTTGAGGTTGGAGGCGCGAGGGTGAAGGAGGTGAAGCTGGTGCCGCTGTCGCCGGAGACAAGCAGCCGCGCGGTGGCGCTGGAGTTGCCGACGCTCGCCTTGTATATGGTCGTTGCCACTGCCTTGCTGACCGTCGCCCCCGTGACGCCGGTCACCGTGAAGCCCAACCTCAAGTTGTTCCCCGAGGAACAGGAGCTGTTGGTGTAACCGCGAACCGCCCAGGCGCCGCGCTCGGTGTAGCTCGCGGAGTCCGAGACACTGAGCGCATTGAGGTCGGTGCTGGCGGTCGAATAAGGACCCGTCAGGCTATAAGACGAGAGCCCAGATGCCTGGCTCGACCAGCCCGTGCCGCCGGTGCTGGTGTTGGCGATGCTGCCCACCTGGCCCACCGCCCAGCCGTGGGTAGCATCCGAGAAGCCGACCCCAGCGAGGTCGTTGGTGAATCCGCTGGGTGGGGTCTGAGCGGTCCACGCCCCGGCAAAGCCGTTACCGTTGCAGTTACCGGCGCTGTCGGTGTAGTTGATGATCGACGCGCCGGGGCCAACAGCCCACGCGTGGCTACAGCCCGAGATGGCGGAGACTGCGTACAGGTCACCAGTGAAGCCGTTCGGGGCGCTCATTGGCTGCCACGCGCTGGGGTTGCCACCATCCTTCACGCTCAGGAAGGTCCCACTCTGACCCACAGCGAAGGCGGCGTTGCCCTTGTTGCCGGATCCCGCCTGCGACACGCCGTAGAGGTCTTTGGTCGTTGGCGAAGTCTGTATGGTCCAGCTGAACGCGCTGGCGGTCGAAGCGCTGGGGTTGAGGCGGATCACGCCACCCTGGCCCACCGTCCAGATGTTGGTGGAGGTGGATGACGCGCTAACGGCGTAGAGGTTGTTGGTGGTGTTCGATGTCTGGCTGCTCCAAGCGGTTCCCCCATTGCTGGTGACGCGGATCACGCCGCTCTGACCCACGGCCCACACGTTGGATGTCGAGGTGGCGACCACACCGTAGAGGTCGGTGCTGACGCCCGAGGTCTGAGCGCTCCAGGTTGTGCCGCCGTTGGTCGTGCTCAGAACTGTGCCGCCCTGGCCGACCGCCCAGCCGGTGCTGGCGCTCGCGAACCAGACGGCGTACAAGTCCTTGGTGGTCACCCCCGAGCCTTGCGTGGACCAGGTCGTGCCGCCGTTGCCGGTGGTCAGGATCGTGCCCCGGGCCCCCACCGCCCATCCCTGTGTGTTGCTCACGAACTTGACCCCGTAAAGGGCGATCCCGGTCGGGTCTGTGCCGCTGGTGGCCGGGAGGGAATAGGCGATGTCCAGGTTGCCTGCCTGCGACCAGTTGGATCCATAGGTGGCGAGGACCCGGTAGCAGTACTGGGTGTTGTAGGCAGCCGAGGAGTCGCTGTAGGTCTGCACGCTCGCCGACAGCGCCGAGCCGATGTTGCTGAAGGAGCTGCACGGTGCAGGGGCCCGCTGCACCTGCTGGCCGGTCACGAACGAGCTCGAGGATTTCGTCCAAGACAGGGCCACGGTGCCCGAGGTTCCGCTGGGGTGGGTCGAGGCCAGGCCGGTTGGGGGGCTGATCGCCGTCGTCGTGAAGGAGTTGCTGGGATCGGCAAGGGTGGCGTTCAGCCTGGCATAGGTGAAGCCGGCCGCGCCGCCGACCAGGCCGGTCACCGCCAAGGCGGCCAACACCGCCTTCAGGCGCGAGTTCGAGGCCACCACATCTCCACCAGCAGAAGGAGCCCCAGGGCAGCGGCCGGGACAATGACGAACAGCAGGTGCCCCAGCGGCGAGCGCAGGCCGGCCAGCAGGTATCCGAGGAGGGGAATGTTGAACAGGTAGCGCAGGCCGTCGCCGGTCCCGCTGACGCGCCAGGGGTCGTTGCTGCCGTTGGCGTCGCCGCGGGTGACGAAAAGGCGACCCTGGGAACCGCTGTCTACGGCGACTACACGGTGCGTCACCAGCTCGCTGGGCCGATCCGGACGGCCGAAGGTGATGATCTGGCCGGCCTGGATCTGGTCGGCGTCCACCCGCTGGAGGACGACCACCGACCCGACGTGGATGGTTGGCTCCATGCTCCCCGAAAGCACGGTGAGGACCTTGTAGGGGAACACCAGGGGTCCGATCAGCAGGAGAACGACAAAAGCCGCCGCCACCGTCAGCACCACGCTCGAGCTCCACCGCAACAGCTGCGTGAGAGGAGTCGCCCGTGTTTTCTGGCCAGCCGGATTCGCTGACCTCGAAGGGCTTTCGATCTCTGTCATTGGCATGTTGTCCATGGAACGGCCACGTCGGCGCCGCCGCCCGGCCATGGGCTGGCGGGATTAACCCGCCAGCCGTCCGGCCGGTCCGGTCAGGCGCCTTCTAGTACGTTGAGCCCAGCCTTACGGCTGGCTCACGTACCAGGTGTACGTGATATTTCCGACGGAAAGACCCTGGACGCTGTTGTCTGCGGTGGAGTCCAGCTTGACCCCGAAGACGAAGTAGTGGGTCGAGTGGGTGGACGCGTCGAAGGGCGTGATGTGAACCGAGCTGCCCTGGGCGCTGTGGTTGGTCGCGAAATCGCCCAGGGTGTGGCTGGCGTCGTAGGCGCAGGTCGTCGCGGTACCGCCACCGTACACGCAGCTCGTCGCTGTGGTGAAGTCGCTCGCGGTCTCCTGGACATAGAACTCGATCGCGTTGGGACCGCTGGCCGAGCAGAGGTTGCCGGTGCCGTGCTGAGTCGTGCCGCTGTTGTTGGCGCCGGTGCAGGCGCTAGACCAGAGCTGGAGGCCGTTGGCGTCAACGCCGAGGTTGCCTTCGTTCTTAATCGTGACGTGCCCGGAATGATCCTCGGCGCCCGGCGCCTGGTTGGCGAGGCTGAAGATTGTGTCGCAGCCGCTGTTGCTGTTGAGGGCGCCGACACTGCCGCCCGCGCCACCGCTGGAGTAGCAGGTGGTGCCGCTGTTCACCTTGTCGCTGAGGACGAGAGTCCCTGTGGTGAACGTGTTATTGGGGTTGCTGGTGGTGGCGTTGAAGGTTGCGAACGTGCCGCCTCCCACTGCCGCCGCGAGGATGCCAAGCGCGCTGATGCTCAGCAGGATCTTCTTGAAAGGACTGAGATTTGCCACGAGATGATGCCTCCTGTTGGATTGGTGAAGTGGGGAATTGGTACCCGGTATGAATTGCTGGGGATTGATTGGGGATCGAACGGTCTGGGATGAATGTGAACTGAGATGAATGTGAACTGGGGATGAATGACAGAAATGGATGAATGCGACCTCGTGGGCGCATCGCACCTGGTCTGACTAGGCGGTCACCTCCTTTCTCGCCGCCTTGGGAGCTCGCTGACGCCTCTGCTCACTTGGTAGCCGTCCATACGAAGGTGGCGGATGCCGACGTGGCCTGATACGAGTTGTTCGAGCTGTTCGGGAACCTCACGCTGAAGGCCACCGTGTGGGCCTCGCCCTTGGCCCAGCTGGCGCACTGGCCGTGACGGGTCACGCCGCAGAGCGTGGTGCCCGGCAGCCCGTTTAGGGCCCCGGAGAACAGGACCGTCGAGGCGGTGGTATCGGTGACCGTCAGCAGCAGGTCTGCCGCCAGGTTGCCTGTCCCCCGCCCACCGCTGGTTATGCCGGTCTCGGACAGCGTCACTGTCGAGGGTGCCCCAGTGTTGGTGATCAGTACAGACCCGCTGGCTTGAGCGCCAGGCTTGATGTTCGACGCGGTCACCACGAAGGTGCCGTCGCGGCTGTTGGTCAACGAGAGTCCCCCACCAGCAGTAGGTTGCGCTTTCGTGCTCACCCCGAGAGTGGCGGCTCCACCCGGCTGCTGAGACCCCACAGCGGGCAGCGGAAGCTGGATGGAAACTCCGGGCATGGCCGTGCTGGAAACCGTCGCAAGGACGGTGATGGCGACCAGCAGCAACAAATTTTTAGCCCGACCAATAGGCCGGGCTTCGACGGACGTCATACGTCCGCCCACGGGTATCACTTCTATTACTCCGATAAAGACAGGGAACTTATGAATTCACGTCCGAGGGCGTTTGGGACCGAATGAATTACCCCACGGAAGCGTCATCGTAACCACGCTGGCAACGCGTTGACACAAATCTTGATGACTATTTACACGCGCAGCGGGTCCCGGGAGTAGTCGACCCCGTCGTCGATGTCGACGAGGCGTGATTAGGACCGGCGCTGGTGGCCGGAGTTCATCGCTGCTGAGCGACCACGAGGCGAACCGCGGCGCTGGCGGGAGCCTCGGCCACGGCGCCCGGGACAGCCTTCGCCCTGTTCAGCGGATGGCTTTCTTCACAAGAGCCGTGATCTTTGCCTCTTCGGAGGCTGTCAGCTTGGTGAGCGCGTACTCGGTCGGCCACATGGCGCCGTCGTCGAGATTCGCCTTGTCGCTGAAGCCCAGGGTCTGGTATCTGGCTTTGAACTTTCCAGCGTTTTTGAAGAAGCAGATGAGGTTGCCGTCCTTGGCGTAGGCGGGCATCCCGTACCAGGTCTTCGGCGCGAGCGCCGGTGCCGCGGCCATGATCAGGGCGTGGACCCTCTTGGCGATGGTGCGATCTGGCTCGCGCATCTTGGCGATGGCGGCAACCAACTCGGTCTCCCCGTCCGCCCTGGCCGCCTCCGCCTTCAATTCCCGGGCGCGCTCCCGCATCGCTGCCTTTTCTTCCGCGGTGAACCCCTTGGATGTTCCGCCCTCCGCGCTGGCGCGCTTGGCAGATTTTTGTGTGCTTCTCGGTGCGGTTTTAGTCGGGGCCATGGCTGCGCTCCTCTTCGGGATTGATGAAGTCGACAAATTGATTCTATGGACCCAGACGGATTGCCCCACCCGATCGCGTCGCCGCCAACCCCAGGTGCCTCCGAGAGTCTCCGAGCCCGCCGGACCGTTGCCCGCTTTGCCTATTTCGAAGCCGCTGTGACCCGCTCTCGGATGGCGCTTTCAGCTCGCTTGAACTCGACTTCCACGGCCGGCACCATCTCCTTCGCGCCAACCAGGTCGCCCCTGGCCGCGACGGATTCGAGCTCAGCGCATGCTTCTCCCAAAGCCATCGACCCAAAAGATCGACTGCTGCCCTTCAGGCTGTGGGCGACGCTCGAAAGCCCGTCTGCATCGTCTCTTGCGGCAGCATCCTTGAGGGCGGCGATCCTGAGGTTCGCATCGCTGAGGTAGAGGTCGAGGAGCCCGGTGAACTCCGTGATGCCGAATTCCCGAAGCTGGTCCAGCTGACCATCGTCGACAATCGGGCGGTCCGAGATGGCAGGGATGACAGCCTCCTTGATTGTTGTCTTTGACGGGACCCAGCGCTGCACGACGGCTGAGAGGTTCGCGAGCTTCACCGGCTTGGTCAGGTAGTCGTCCATGCCCGCGGCCAAACACTTTTCGGCGTCTCCCTTCATCGCTCCCGCGGTCATTGCGATGATCGGCGTATGCCGGCCCAGCCCCTCGAGTCGACGGATCTCCATCGTCGCTTCGTATCCGTCCATCTCCGGCATCTGGCAGTCCATCAGGACGGCGTCATAGCTTGCCTCGGCCACCGCCGTAACCGCCTCGCTGCCGGTGACCGCGACATCCACACGATGTCCCAGCTTCTCAAGCATGCGGGCGGCGACCCGCAGGTTCACGGGATTGTCGTCCACCACCAGAAGGCGGCTTGCCGGCGCCGGAGAAGTGTCAGGAGCCACCCGCGGCGGGGAGGGCAATGGCGAAAGTTGCCCGGCGGAGGGGGCGACAACGGTGGCCAGGCAGTCATACAGCGCAGAAACCTTGACTGGTTTGGTCAGGAACGCATCGATACCCGCATCCCGTGCAATCCGCGAGTCGCCGGGTCGCGCGGACGAGGTCAGCAGCACCAGTTTCACGTCGCTGATCCGGCGGTCGGCTCGTATGGCGCGGGCCAGCTGGATACCGTCCATGCCGGGCATGTGATAGTCGAGAACCGCGACCTTGCAGGCATCGCCATCGGCGGCAGCCTGACCAAGGGCTTCGAGAGCCTGCGGACCCCCTTCGCAAACGAGCGGCCGCATGGCCCAGGCCTTGAGGTTCTGCTCCAGGATCACTCGATTGGTCTGGTTGTCATCGACGACCAGAACTCGCAGGTCTCGCAGGCTCGTCTTGCCGGGCACTGACTTCGCGCGTACCAGCTTGGCCTTTTCAAATGGACAGCTGAACCAGAAAATGCTGCCAACCCCCGCCTGACTATCGAGCCCGATCGTTCCGCCCATGCGCTCGACCAGCTGTTTGCAGATCGCCAGACCGAGTCCGGTCCCTCCGTAATTGCGCGTGGTCGACGAGTCTGCCTGGGTGAAGCTTTCAAACAACCGGGCCTGCTGGTCGGGGGTGATACCGATGCCCGTATCCCGCACCTCGAACCGAACGCCGGCGTTCTCCGAGCCATCGTCAGCCGCGCGGGCGCTGAGGACGACCTCACCGCTGTCGGTGAATTTGACGGCGTTCCCGAGCAGGTTGACCAACACCTGGCGGATGCGAACCGGATCGCCGCGGACGCCCTCGGGAACGTCTGACTCAACAACCACCGCGAGCTCGAGACCCTTCTCGTGGGCCCTGGGCGCCATCAGCTCAGCGGCCTCCTGGATGACGCTGCGCAGATCGAAGTCAATGACCTCGATGTCGAGCCTGCCGGCTTCGATCTTTGAAAAGTCGAGGATGTCGTTGATCACGGTTAGCAGCGCTTCCGCGGACTGGTTGATGGTCAGTGCGTACTCGCGTTGCTCAGAGGTGAGAGGCGTGTCCACAAGCAGACCGGACATGCCGATGACACCGTTCATGGGAGTGCGAATCTCGTGACTCATGCTGGCCAGGAACTGGCTCTTGGCCTGATTGGCCTGGCGGGCGCTGCGCTCGTTGGCGCGTAGGGCATCAAGGAGTGTCACCCGGTCGAGTGCCGTCGTCACGTTGATTGCGTAGGCACGAAGCCTGGATATCTCTTCCTCGCCAAAGAATGGCGAGACGCTGCCGGCCCAGATCAGGAGCCAGCCGCGACCCTGGGCCACGTCCAGAGGCACCGCGACTATGTGAGCGGGCAGAGACTCGGGACGCTCCGACATCTCGGACGCTACTTTCACCGCTTCCCGTTCATCGACGCCCACCGCTGCCAGGACGTCGCCTGGAGGCGTGATGATGGCCCCCGCCTCAGCGCCGACCAGCCTGGTTCCCCACTCGACAGCCCGCTCCGCGAGCGCAGCGGGGTCTCCAGGAAACAGCATGAGATCACGGACACGCTCAGCCAGGGCTGCCTCCTCCCGGTCGCGCCAGGCCACACGCAACCAGCGCGGAGGCGCAAAGCTGACGTAGAGGACCGGCATAGAGAGGAGGACTATGGCTTGCGTAAAGAGACGGAACGCCGGAGTCTGGGCCGCGCCCCCGGCCACCACCGCGACAACAAGGATGAACACGATAAGTCCGTAGCCGACGCAGAAGGAGCGCAGCCGAGCCTGCTGCACCGACGGCACCTGGCGCGACCTGAGCCAGAGCCTCACAATCGACTCGCCCACGCAGGCGCACCAGAAACCAATCACGTAGAGCCCGGCTACTGTCTGCAGCACGCCCCGCGTTGAGCCTCCGGGACCGAGCACGAAGAGCCCGGCAAGCACGCCCACGCCCAGGCCGGCGAATATCAGGTTCCGTGAACGCCGCCGAAGCGGCAGGATGGCTGATCTGAACAGAAGGAGGGCGTAGCCGGACAGCAGGAAAGCAACCAGCAGGACCTCGCCGACAACAGTCGCCGCCAGCCGCGAGGTCGCCAGGAACGCCCTGGGACCTGGCAGCGCCTCAAGTCCGCTTGCCAGCGAGACTATGCCGAGAAGGCCAACAGCCATGGCCAGGTACAAGGTCTTGCGGTCACGCCGCTTGATCCACTGCCGCAGGGTTATCAGCGCCAGCAGGATGAAGCTGGCTGATGTCACCCATTGACCGATCTGCAAGAGCGCTTCCATTCCGAACTACCTCCCTTGTACGTCCGCCATCTGACGCCTTCGCATCGCAGACGCGACCCGGCTCACCAGCTCGCGGGGCGCGAATGGTTTGAGGATGTAGTCGTCGGCGTCGAGCGAGAAGGCCTCAACCTTGTCCGAGGCCTGGGTGTCGGCGGTGAGCATCACGATCGTGGTGGCCTGGGTGGCGGGGTCCGAGCGCAGCGTCCGGCACGCTTCCAGGCCGTTCATGCCGGGCATGTTGACGTCGAGAACCACGCAGTCCGGTCGTACGCGGCGAGCCAGCTCGACCCCGGCGCTGCCGTTTTCGGCCTCCATGACATCGAATCCAGCAGCCGCCAGGCTGAATCGAGCCAGCTGCCGCACGTCCGCCGCATCATCGACAACCACCACCGTTCCGGAGCCCGAGCGCGTCCTGATGCCCGAGCCTGCCAGCGCCGCACTCGCCGTGTCGCCGGCGGGCTTGTCCAGCAGCGCATCCACCTCAGAGGCGGGTACCGGGCGGGAGAAGTAATAGCCCTGGGCCTCATCGCAGCCCAGGCTCCGCAGGGCACTGAGCTGCCGCTCCGTCTCGACGCCTTCCGCCACGACACTAAGGCCGAGCGCGTGAGCCATCCCCATGACGGCGGCGACAATCGCGGTGGCCTCTGGATCCCGTCCCAATCCGTCGACGAATGATTTGTCGACCTTTAGCTCATCGAGCTGAAAGCGTCGCAGGTAAGCCAGCGATGAGTAGCCCGTGCCAAAGTCGTCGATCGAAATCGGGTGGCCCAGTCCCTTGAGGGAGCGAAGCGTGGTGACGGCCTCCTCGGGGTCGTTCATGACCGTGCTCTCGGTGACCTCCAGGCACACGGCCGACGGATCCACCCCTGTTCGGGCCACGATGTCTTCGAATACCTCGGTCAATCCCGACTCGAACTGACGAGCGGATACGTTCACGGAGACCACGAGCTTCGTTCCGTCGCGCATCAGCGGCGCCCACCTCAGCGCCTGCGCGCACGCCTGCTCGAAGACCCAGGCGCCGATCGGCACGATCAGACCGGTCGCCTCCGCCAGGGGGATGAATTCCAGCGGGGGAATCACACCCCGCTCGGGGTGCCTCCACCGGAGCAGAGCCTCGACGCCGACGACACGATCGACCGCCAGCGCCACTTTGGGCTGATAGGCCACCGCGAGCTCGCCACGGTCGAGCGCCGCGCGCAGTGCCGCCTCGCCGTGAATGCGAGCTCGTCGCTCTTGCCGCATCTCCTCGGCGAACAGCTCGTGGCTGCCGGGGCCCTTTTGCTTTGCCCTGCGCAGGGCGGTCTCAGCCTCGACGACCAGAGCGTCTGGATCGTGATCTGCGTCGCTTGTGATGGTCGTGCCCATGGAGGTCGAGATCCGCAGAGACTCGCGCCCAAGGTCGAACGCCGGTGCGAGGGCAGCTTCGATCCGCTCCGCGATCTGATTGGCCACCTTCTCGTCTGACACGTGTTCGCAGAGGAGGAAGAACTCATCCCCGCCCAAGCGAGCAACCGTGTCGAGGCGGCGCGAGACACTGTCGTAGGGGCGCACGGCGCCCTCCAAACGGTGGGCTACCTCCGAGAGGAGACGGTCCCCGGCTTCATATCCGAGCCTGTCATTCACCGCGCGCAGCTCATAGATGTTGACGGCGAGGAGCGCCGTGGACCAACGGTGGCGCCGGGCGCGCTGGAGAGCCCGCTTGACTCGGTCGATGAACAACGTTCGGTTGGGTAGGCCCGTGAGGGCGTCGTGCAGCGTCTGGAATGCGAGACCCGACTCCGCCGCCCGCAACACCGTGACGTCGCGTAGAGCCAGGACCGCACCCGTCGCCTGACCTGACGCGTCGTGCAGCGCCCGCCCGCTGGCTATTACCGTGCGGCGCGTCCCGCCAGACGTCGAGATCAGGTGTTCCAGGTTCTCCACCCTCCCCTCCCTCAAGACGCGGCTTAGGGGCGCGTGGTCTTGATCCATCGGGGTGCCGTCTAGATTCTCGAATCGCAAAAGCCGGTTCCACTGCACGGCCGGCAAGGGCACCTCGGCGCCGCCGACAAGGGCGCGCATTGCCGGGTTGATCAGTGTCACTGTCCCATTCGCGTCCGCGGCGACGACCATGTCTGACACGCTGTCCAGAGCCGCGCTTGAGGCCTCAGAGCTGGTGCCGAGCCGGAGCTCCATAAGCCGTGGCGTCACGTTGGCGGGCTCGACGTCCCGCCCTCGACCAGGCACGTGGCCTGGTTCGCCGTCGAGCGACGCACCAGAGCTGCGCCCGAAATTGTTGTCTTTGGTTGCCCCGAATGTCCCCCGCGAGCTCGAGCTCACGACCCATTCCCCCGCTAGGAGCTGCCTAAGACGTCCATCCTCCCACAGTGTTCCGCAAAACGCTACGTTGCGTTTCGCTTACCGTAAAAGAACCTGGGTCGATTTCCGACCCGGCCGGGTCAGCGACGAGCGGACGCAGGTTTCCTCTTGGCCTTGGTCCGCGGTTTCGCTCCCTTGGTCCGCGGTGCCGCCCCATACACGAGCAGCTCGACCAGGGCGTCGAAAAACGCCGCGTCCACCTCCCCGTGATGAAAGAGCACGCGGTGGAAGTACGCGCCGTAGAGCGCGTCCAGAAGCATGTTTGTGTCGAGCGATTTCGGAATGTCGCGTCGAGCAGCTGCCCGCTCAAAGACTGGCTGCTGCAGCCTGCGATACGGGGCGATCACCTTCGAGTAGATTTCGCTCGCAAGCACCGAGTCGTATTGGGCCTCGGCGATGATCTGCGTCACCAGGCTCTGGCTCACGGTTCCCCTCTCATCCGCGACCGGCCGCACCATCTCTTTCAGATCGCCTAGGAATGCCCCGGTGTCTGCGAGCTCAGTCGGCTCGAGCATCCGCATCCCGTGCTCATATGCATCCAGAACCAGGACGCCCTTAGACCGCCACCACCGGTAGATAGTTGTCTTAGCAACCCCAGCGTTTGACGCAACACCCTCGACAGTCATCCGCCGGACACCGGACGCCTGCATCTGGGCGAAGGCCGCGTCCAGGATCGCGTCTTTCGATTTCGCCTTGGGTCGCCGGCGCCCGGCGCTCCGATGGCCGGATTCGTTGTTGTGCCGGGGCTGCCGGTCCGGTCGGACCACCCTATCCGTTCACCCCACCTCCTGCTCGTCCGGCGCATTCACTCGTTTCACAAGGCCGGCACCCTTCTGCTGTAAATGCAAAGAGAAAAGTCTTAAGAGTCTAGGCCTCCTATCCCGCCATCTGCCTCGGCTTGCCGAAGCTCGTGCCGGCGACGCGCGCATCACCGCCGAGCCGAATCGCCGGGAGCCATTAAATAATGGCGGTCTGCCGTTACGGGCTTCGTGCTCAGAGTTGCCTCTTCGCCTTCCACTCGCCGCCACAACCCCTTGCGGAGTCGCCCGTCAAGCGCTTTGCCTCGCGGCTCAGCCCTCTCAGGGACCCGGGGTCGTTTCCTCTCCCGAGCGACTTTCTGACAGACCGTTGAGGGGAATGATGGGGCGCCCCAGGGTCGCCGTCAATCCGGAACAACAGTTCTGGATTTCTGCACACCTGTGGACAATCGGCCGCCGAAATTACCGGCCTTGTACAGACCGCGACGGGTCAGGCGACGGTCGCTGCGGCGGCCCTTCCGGCGGTCCGCCCCGAGAACATGCAGCCGCCCAGGAAAGTCCCCTCCAGGGACCGGTAGCCATGCATTCCTCCCCCGCCGAACCCGGCGACCTCGCCGGCGGCGTACAGGCCGGGCACCGGTTCTCCGTTGGCAGCCAGGACCCGGGCCGAGAGGTCGGTCTCGAGGCCTCCGAGTGTCTTGCGCGTGAGGATATTGAGCCGAACCGCGATGAGGGGACCGGCTCCGGGATCCAGCAGGCGGTGGGGCTTGGCGGTGCGGAGCAGGCGATCGCCCCGGTAGAGGCGAGCGCCGCGAATGGCGACCATCTGCATGTCCTTGCTGTAGGGGTTGTCCAGCTCGCGGTCCCGAGCCAGCACCTCCCGCTCGATCTGCGCGAAATCCAGCATCGGCGTCTCCGTGATCGCGTTCATGCCGCGAACCAGCTCCGCCAGATCCCTGGAGACGACGAAGTCGACCCCGTGCTTCTTGAAGGCCTCGACCGGTCCGGGGGCTTTGTTGCGCGAGGTCGCCCGAGCTGCCACGTTGCGCAGGTCCCGGTGCGTCAGGTCGGGGTTCTGCTCCGAGCCTGAAAGCGCAAATTCGCGCTTGATGATGCGCTGATTGAGGACGAACCAGGTGTGATCGTGGCCGGTCTTCATGATGTGCTCCAGCGTTCCAAGGGTGTCGAAGCCCGGGAACAGTGGCACCGGCAGACGGTTGCCGACCGCGTCAAACCACATCGACGATGGGCCCGGCAGGATCCGAATGCCGTGTCCCGGCCAGATCGGGTTCCAGTTGTGGACCCCCTCGACGTAGTGCCACATGCGGTCGCGGTTGATCAGGCTGGCGCCGGCATCCTCGGCGATCGCCAGCATCCGGCCGTCGACGTGGGCGGGGACCCCGGTGATCATGTGCTTCGGCGGCTTGCCCATCCGCTTGGGCCAGTTCTTTCGCACCAGGTCGTGGTTGGCTCCGATCCCTCCGGAGGTGACCACCACCACCTGGGCATGGAGCTCGAAGTCGCCGGTGACGTCGCGGGAGCTCGGCCTCCCCCGCTCCACCTCGCTAGGCGCCAGGATAGCGCCACGCACGCCGTCCACTGTTCCGCCGGTGGCGGTGATCGCGTCGACCCGGTGCCGGAACGCGAATCGCACCAAGCCCTGGTCGGCGGCCTCGCGGACCCGGCGCTCGAATGGAGCCACCACCCCGGGCCCGGTGCCCCAGGTGACGTGGAAACGTGGCACCGAGTTGCCGTGTCCAATCGCGCCGTACCCGCCACGCTCGGCCCAACCCACGATCGGAACCCAGCGCATGCCCAGGCCGTGGAGCCACTCGCGCTTTTCGCCCGACGCAAAGTCGACGTAAGCCTCGGCCCAGCGACGCGGCCATTCGTCTTCCTCGCGGTCGAAGGCTGCGGTTCCCATCCAGTCCTGCAGAGCCAGGTCATGGGAGTCGTGGATCCCCATAAGCCGCTGCTCCGGGGAGTCCACGAAAAACAACCCGCCGAACGACCAGAAGGCCTGGCCTCCCAGCGACTGCTCCGGCTCCTGGTCGACGAGGATGACGGTGCGGCCGGCATCGGCCAGCTCCGCCGTGGCCGCCAGGCCGGCGAGACCGGCACCGACCACGATGGCGTCGGCGTCGAGCGTCATGACAGGAGGATACGGAACTCAGCTGGCGCAGGTGCAGTCTGCTCCCAGCGTTGAGGTTTACGCGGCCACTGAAGTGCACTGGCTCGACACTGGAGTTGGGGGGTATCCTGCGATGATCACGACCGGCGCATTCACGGGGCCGAGGCCAAAGACATGACGGTGACGATCGCTATTGTCTCGGGCAAGGGAGGGACGGGCAAGACCACGACTGCCATCAGTCTCGCCTGCGCCCTGGCCGAGCGCGACTTCAGCGTGCTGGCGGTCGACATGGACCCGCAAGCCAACCTGACGTCGGGTCTGGGGTTCAACCCGTACGACGCCAGGAACACGCTTTTGGAGGTGCTGAGCGGAAAGCTCTCGGCCGGCTCCGCGGTGCTGGAGACCGAATACCGGGTCGATCTCCTCCCGAGCAGTCCGGACTTCGCTCTGGCGGAATCGGCTCTGCCCAGCCGCCTGGGTCAGGAGACTGCGCTTCGGCAGGCGCTCGCGACGCTGACCAAATACGATTTCGCGCTCGTCGACACTCCTCCAAACTTCGGCTTCCACACCGTCAATGCGCTGGCCGCCGCCGACTACATCCTGGTGCCGGTACAGATGTCGGGGTACGCCCTCAAGGGCCTCAACGAGGTGCAGCGGGCGATGGCCGCGATGCGCGTGGAGCTCAACCCTCAGCTCGAGGTTCTCGGAGTCCTACCCACATTCGTCAGCGCCAGGACCAACTTCAGCTACGACATCCTGGCGGCTTTGCGCGCCCTCCCCGACCTGCGGATCTTCGAAGCCCAGGTGAGAAGCACCGTTCTCTTCGCCGAGACCTCGCTGGAGGGGGTGCCCATCCTTAAATACGCCACCCGGTCCACCGCCGCCAACGCCTATCGGAAGCTCGCCGGCGAGGTGATTGACAGAACCGGGATGGTGTCTCCTGAGGAGGCGGTACTTGCGGGTGTGGCGCTCCAGGCTTCGACCGCGGATGCGCCTGCGTCAGCCGCGTGGCCGACCCCGGCTCCGCTATCGACGACCGGCGCCCTGTCGGTGGACGCCGCGCGGCTGCTGGGGATGGCCCCGGCCGAAGACGGATCCGACACCCAACCAGCAGTCTCACCGCCGGGCCTGCCAGCAGCGACGGGCACCGGGAGCGGGTCGACGCGGCCCAAGATCGGAACGATCGCCAGGATCCGGGCACTGGTTCGCAAGCTGGCTCACCTCAAACCGGCGGCCTAGCGCGGATTCCCCGCCGGCGGGCTCTCCGCAGCCCCGGGGGCGCCGGCGCCAACTACGATGTCGTCATGACTTGGCTTCGCGGGGAGCTGAGGCGTGGGGTCCTGGGGGCGGGCCGGCGCCAGGCCGCCGTCGCACTGGTGCTGGCGCTGGCGGTATTTCTGGTCAGCCTTGTCTACGACGCCCTCAACCACGGCCCCAACGTCCTCTTCCTGCGCACACCCCTGGACCAGGCAATGCCGCTGGTCAGGGCTTTCGTGATCCCCTACATCTCACTGAACCCGGTGACCTACGTCACCCTCGTCATCTTCCTGTTCTTCCGGATCCGGGTCTACGACTCGGCGGCCTTGTCGATGATCACAGCCTTCCTTGTCAGTTACGCGTTCTACTTCCTGGTGCAGAGTTATGTGGCGCGACCGGTTGTGAGCGGCGACGACCTCTTGTCGCAGCTGCTGCGCGGCGTCTACCGCGGCGACAACCCTTACAACGACTTCCCTAGTCTCCACGTTTCGATTTCGACCATCCTGGCGATTCACTGGTGGCGCTTCGATCGACGCGCCGGATGGGTGGCTGCGGTTTGGGCGATCGTTGTCATCGCGTCGACCCAGCTGGTCCATCAGCACTATCTCGCCGATGTCGGCGGCGGGCTGGTGGTCGCGTTTGCGGCCAGCTGGCTATGGCAGCGGGTCCTGCTCGATACGCCGGTTAGCGCGACGGCCGGCCCCGCCGCCGGTCCTGTGGCTAGGCGACCGCCCGGCTAAAGGCCCGTGAGCCGACCCAGATCCCAACCACCGCCAGCACCGCCATGATGACCAGTCCCTTGAGGACGTCGGGGTCGCCGCTGTGGCCGTTGAACAGATCGCGGCCGGCCTGCACCGCGTAGGACAGCGGATTGAGTGCGGCGATGTTCCGCAACCACGCTGGTGCCAGCTGCAACGGCAGCAAGACCCCTGAGAGCAGCAGCAGCGGAAGGCTGACGCTGAACACCAGGGGGGCGTAGGCGTCCTCGCTGCGCAGCCACAGCGCACAGGCATACGCGATCGAGGCCATCCCGAGCCCGATCAGGGCGACCAGTGCCAACAGCACCACCACTCCCGCGATGCTGGTCTGAAGTCCGAACGGGATCGACAGCAGCAGCAGGATCAATCCCTGTACCACCAGAGTGAGGATGTCGCGAAGGGCGCGCCCCAGCAGCAGAGCAAAGCGGGTCACGGGGGTGACCCTGAAGCGCTCGATGACGCCGGCGCGGAGCTCCGCGATCAGGCCGAAGCCAACTCCGCTGGCGCCGAAGAGGCCCAGCTGGATCAGCAGGCCGGGCACGAAGACGTTGTAGGCGCCGCCGGGCGGAAAGCCGGGGGTCGCCGCCATCGACTTCAAGAGCGGCGCGAACAGCACCAGGTACATCACCGGCTGTAGCACGCCGATGACAACCCAGGCTGGGTTGCGAAGAAGGATCTCCAGGTAGCGCTGGAACATCAGCCAGGTGTCGCGAAGCAGCTTCATCTCTCTCCTTTACGCCGCTTCCCGGAGGGAGCGACCGGTCTGGCGAAGGAATACGTCGTCAAGGCTGGGACGCGACAGGGCGATCGTCGCCAGCTCGATGCCGGCGCCGTCGAGCAAGCGCAACAGCTGGGGCATCGCGGTCTCGCCGCGATCGACGTAGAGGCGCAGCTCCCCCTCCTCGACGCTGGCCTCGCGCACGTAGGGCTGATGGCTCAGCAGCGCCAGGGCCGCCTCATGCTGTTCTCCGACACCGACGGTGATCACGTCGCCGGCGACCTGGCGCTTGAGCTCGTCTGGTGTGCCCTCGGTGACGATCTTGCCGTGGTCGATGATGGCGAGGCGGTCGCAAAGGGCGTCGGCCTCCTCCAGGTAGTGCGTGGTCAGGAACACCGTGGTGCCGTTCTCGCGCAGGCGGCGCACCTCGTCCCACATCCGAGCGCGGCTCTGGGGGTCAAGCCCGGTCGTGGGCTCGTCCAGGAACAGCAGCCCCGGGAGGTGCATCAGCCCGATTCCGATATCCAGGCGGCGCTTCTGGCCGCCGGAATAGGTCTTGGTGATGCGGTCGCCGCAATCCTCGAGCTCCAGCGAGGTCAGCAGCTCCTGAGCTCGGGCCTGCGCCTCGTGTTTGCTCATGCCGTACAGGCGGCCCTGCATCACCAGCTCGGTGCGGCCGGGAACCTCGGGAGCGCTGCTGCCCACTTGGCTGACGTAGCCGATCCGCTCGCGAACCTTGGCCGGCTCCTTGAGCAGGTCGGCTCCGGCCACGGTGGCCTCGCCGCCGCTCGGCGGCAGCAGGGTGGCCAGCATCCGCAGGTTGGTCGTCTTGCCGGCGCCGTTGGGGCCGAGGAAGCCGAATATCTCGCCCTTCTCTACCTTGAGGTCTACACCGGCAACGGCCTCGACATCGCCTTGCCGGCTCTTGAAGGTGCGGCGTAGTCCGTGGGTCTCGATCATTCAGCTGTCCTCGTGGGTGGTCGGCGGTTCGGGGGCATCAATCCTTGGCGGAGACGGTGGGCACCAGTTTGAGCAGCAGGTCGCGCAGGGCTGCCTGCTGTTTGGGATCGAGCGCGTGCAGCAATTCGGCCTCGGCGGTCGCTCCGCTCTGGTGAAGCTTGCCCAGCAGCTGTCTCCCCCGGGCGGTCACTCGCACGGCGTGGCGGCGCCGGTCGGCGGGATCGGTCTCACGGCGAGCCAGGCCTCGCGCCTCGAGGAGGTCGAGGACCGGCACCAGGTTGCGAGGATCGATGCCGATCAGGTTTCCCAGCTCCTGCTGGCCGATTGATTCAACCTGGCCGAGAATCATGAGAGCGCCAAAATGGGACGGCCGCAGCTCCCAGCGCTCGAGGGAGCGCACCCAGCGTCGTCGCGACTCGGCCCCCACCATCGCCAGCAAGAACCCGGTGCTGGCCAGCAGGCCATCGGAGAACGCCCTCAGTGGATGGCTCTCGACGTGAGGCAGAGGCGACGACATCGACAGTAGCTTACCATCGTCATAATTTATGATGCAAGTGAGCTATGACTGCTTGCGACGGCGTTTGCCGAAGCGGAACCGCGTTCCAAGATGAGAGAATCACGGCCGACGGCGTGGAGGCAGTAGTCCTGAAGCCGGAGCCGCGACCCGTCAGCCGCCCCACGACGACAAGCTGAGGAGGACCCTTCATTGCGCGCAGCCGTCCTGCACAACCTCAACGAGCCCCTCGACGTAACCGACGTAGAAATCGACGAGCCACATGCTGGAGAGGTCCGGGTCCGGATGCAGGCCAGCGGAGTCTGCCACTCGGACCTTTCGGTGATCGATGGCGTGATCCCCTTCCGGCTGCCGATGGTGGCGGGCCATGAGGGCGCCGGCATCGTCGAGGCTGTGGGGCCAGGAGTCACACGGGTGAAGGAGGGCGACCACGTCATCGTCTCCTGGGTGGCCACCTGCGAGAAGTGCTTCTTCTGCCTCCGCGGCCAGCCGCAGCTGTGTCGGAGCGGCATGGCCACATTCGGGAGCATGGACGACGGCACGTCGCGGCTGAAGATCGGAGGCGAGGAGATCTTCCACGGCCTCAACGCCGCCACCTTCGCCGAGAGCACGGTGCTGCGCGAGACGGCGGTCGTCGCGATCCCCGATGATGTTCCGTTCGATGTGGCGGCGATGGTCGGCTGCGGCGTCACCACCGGCATCGGCGCCGCCATCCACACCGCCAGGGTGCAGCCAGGCGAGCGGGTCGCGGTCATCGGGTGCGGCGGCGTCGGACTGAGCATCATCCAGGGCAGCGTCGTCGCCGGCGCCGGCAGGATCATCGCCATCGACCCTGTCGAATCGCGCCGCCAGGCGGCGCTGGATTTCGGCGCGACTGACGCTCTGGAAGCCGGCGACGGTGCGGTGGACGCGGTCAAGGCGCTGACTGACGGCCACGGTGCTGACGTCGCCTTCGAAGCCGTCGGCCGCGGCGCCCTCCAGGGCCAGGCCTACGAGATGACCCGCGACGGCGGCCGCACCGTCCTGGTCGGCGTCCCCAGCCTTGACACCGAGCTTGCGGTCAAGACTTTCTTCATGATCATGGGCGAGAAGCAGGTCCGCGGCTGCTGGTACGGGTCGGCCAGGCCGGCCCGGGACTTTCCGGCGATCCTCGAGCTGGACCGCGTCGGCCGCATCAACCTGAAAAAGCTGGTCACCCAGACCCTGCCCCTGGACCGTATCAACGAGGCCTTCGACGCCATGCGCAAGGGGGAGCAGCTGCGCACGGTGATCAGCCTCGGCGGGTAGGCCTAGACGGTTCCGAACCTCTGTCCAAGGCGCCGGTGGCGGTGGCTGAAGATCAATCGCACAATCGCCAGGTAGAGTCGGCCACTCATAAACCAGCGTGGCTCGAAGCTGATCCGGTCCGTGATCAGGCTTCCGGACTGTCTAGGCTCTACCGAGCGGCGGTGCTCCCAAACACTGCAGCTGAGCATCGGCGACCGCTCGTGGAACTGCATCCCCGGCCCGACACTGACCAGCGTCAGGTCGTCGTAATCGACCGGTAGAACGCCCAGGAGCAAGACCCACGCCCGAGCAATCCGTATTCCTATCGGCGCCGTGTCGATGCGCAGGTCGCGAGCGGCCGCCGGGATCGGCACGCGAAACCATGGTCCGAGCTCGTCATTGAGGACCTGCGGGCGTGTGACAGCCGCCCAGACTTCTTCTGGCGCCGCGGCCAGGCGCGACTGCGCCTCGAAGGCAAACCGCGTACCGCCACCCATCGCTAGCGCCGACCCATCGCTAGCCGCTGCCCATAGTTAGCCACCGCCTCGAGCAACGCCGGCGGCGAAGACGTAGATCACCAACCCCGCGACACCGAACAGGAACAGCCGCAAGGCCCACAGCCCAATCGACAGCCTGCGGCTGAAGCGGCGCCGTGCCACCGGCAGGTCCATCACGCTGACCAGCTGGTCAGGCTCCAGCGATTCGATAAGGTCCTCGTCGGGTTCGCCAACGTAGATGTGCTGCCGGTGGATATCGCGGTTCATCGCAACGCGTGCCCGGTGACGGTGTTGATAAACGCCACCACCGCGTAGGAGGTGCCGGCCAGGCCGACCAGGAACGCGATCGCCACCCCCGCGAAGTTGAGCAGCCGGGGATTGACCTGGGGGCCCATCAGCTCACGGTCGTTGGCCAGCAGGAGCAGGAAGGCCAGCGCCGCCGGCATCAGGACCACCGCCAGCAGGTTGGCGTTGAGAGTGATCGACAGCAGCGGCGCGCCGGGGATCAGCACGATCGCCCCGGCCAGGAGCGCCGCCCCCAGGTTGAAGCCGTAGAAGCTGGGCGCCTCGGCCAGCCTTCGATTGAAGCTGTGAGGGCCGGCGAGGGCCTCGCCGAAGGCGTACGCGGTGCTGGCGGAGATTGTCATGGTCGCCAGCGCCCCGGCTTCGATCAACCCCAGCGCGAAGAGCGCGGCCACAGGGTAGCCACTGATCGGGCGCAGCGCTTCGGCAAAACCTGCGCCGGCCTGGAAGTGGCTCACGTCGACGTGATTGACGAACAGCGCCGACGCCACCACCAGGGTGGCGCACGCCGTGATCGCCGCCAGGATCCCGCCGAGAAGGGTGTCGATCCTGCCCTCGGGGATGTCACGCGGCGTCATGCCCTTGTCGACCGAGGCGCTCTGCTGGAAGAACAGCATCCAGGGCGTGACCGTGGCGCCGATATTCGACGCCAGTAGCAGCAGGAAGAGCTGCAAAGAGCCGCCGGGGAGGGGCTGCCAGGTGGCGAACGCTTTGGCGATCGCGCCCGGATCCGGACGGCTCAAGATCGCCGCGGCCAGGAACAGCAGGTTGAAGGCGGCCAGTCCCAGGGCGGCCCGCTCCCACCGCCAGTAACGACCGCCCGCCACGCTGAAGACGATCAAGCCAAGGCCGGCGCCCACGGCCACCATCGGCGGTATGCCGAAGAAGGACATGCCGACGCGCACAGCAATGAGCTCGGTGATCAGAGTCACCAGGTTGGTGAATCCCAGGTCACCGGCCGAGACCCATCCCCAGAAGGGCCCGAAGCGCTGGAAGATCAGCTCCCCGAAGCCGCGGTGGGTGATCGAACCAACGCGCATCGCCATCTCCTGCACCACCACCGCCGCGGCGAAGGTGACCAGGATGAAAGGCAGGAAGAAACCGATCCCGTAGGCGGCCCCGCTGGCGGCATAGGACAGCATGCTGGGGCCGTCGTTCTCGCCCAGCATGACCAGGATGCCCGGGCCGACAAGCAGCCAGAGGAGCCCGAAACGCCGGTTCAGCCGGCGCGCTTCAACGACGCGGTGGCGGTCTCCGGAACGCCGGATGTCCTCAGGCGTGAGGAGCCCATCTTCAGGGATGACCGGGGCCGGTAAGGCGGTGGGGTCGCTGATCGCTCTCGCCATCAGGCCGTCCCGTCCACCTTGACACGCACCATCTGGGCCACCTCGGCGCCAAGCGCGTGGATCTCGCGGCCGACCCGAACCGTCACCACGCCTCCGAATGGGGCCACCGATTCGACCGACAGGCGCGCGCCGGGGATGAGCCGCAGGCTCTGGAGGTATTGCAGCAGCGCCGGGTCGGCGTCGGAGACGCGGCTGACGGTGCCGGCGTCCCCGCCGGCCATGGCGCTGACGGCGACGTCGTCGGGCACGTCCATGGTCAGGTCGCGGCCCGGGATCGGGTGCCCATGCGGGTCGTGGAGCGGCTGGCCGAGCTTGGCGGCGATCAACTCCTCAAGACGTTCGGAGATCACATGCTCCAGCCGGTCAGCCTCGGCGTGAACCTCCTCCCAGGGCATCCCCAGGTGCTCGGTCAGGAAGAGCTCGATGAGCCGGTGGTGGCGGATCATCTCCAGCGCCAGCGCCTCCCCTCGTGGAGTCAAGGCCACGCCGTGGTACGGCGTGTGGGTCAAGAAGGGCCCGCCCGGGTCGTCGGCAAGTCGTTTGACCATCTCGGTCACCGACGCCGGCTTGACGCCGAGCTTGACGGCGAGGGCAAGCGTCGTCGCCCGGCCGACCTCGGTCTGGAGCACGTAGATGGCCTTGACATAGTCCTGCGCGGCCCGGGAGTCGCCCATGCCATCGGTGCGCCGCTCAGAGATTTGAGGCATGCCTAAATTTTGCCAAAGGCATGCCGAAATATCAAGCTTTGCGACGCCCCTCACAGCAGGGCGACGCTTTAGGCCGAGGCCGGCTCCGGGTCGGCGGACACCATGGCGGGCCCGGCCAAGCGCGTGAGGCGCAAATCGCCGCCCTTGCCGTCGACCTTGATGGTGTCGCCCTCGTGGAACTCTCCCTCCAGGATCCGCATCGCCAGCGGGTCCTGCAGCAGGCGCTGAATCGTTCGCTTCAACGGGCGCGCACCGTAGACCGGGTCGTAGCCCTCCTCTGCCAGCTTGTCCTTGGCGCTGTCAGTGACCTCGAGGCCGAGACTCCGATCGGCCAGGCGGCCCCGCAGTCCCTGCAGCTGGATTTCGACGATCCCTCGCAGCTGCTCCCTGCTGAGCGAGTGGAAGATGATCACGTCGTCGACGCGGTTGAGGAACTCCGGGCGGAAGCTCTGCCGCAGCGCTTCCATCACCGCCGCGCGGGTCTTGGCCTCATCGGAGCCCAATTCCTGGATCAGGTGAGACCCGATGTTGCTCGTCATGACCACGATGGTGTTCTTGAAGTCGACGGTGCGACCCTGACCGTCGGTCAGGCGCCCGTCTTCAAGGATCTGCAGAAGGACGTTGAACACGTCCGGGTGGGCCTTCTCGATCTCGTCGAAGAGCACCACCGAGTACGGCCGGCGTCGCACCGCCTCCGTCAGCTGGCCGCCCTCGTCGTACCCGACGTAGCCGGGCGGGGCGCCGACCAGGCGCGAGACGGTGTGCTTCTCCATGTACTCCGACATGTCGAGGCGCACCATCGCCTGTTCGTCGTCGAAGAGGAACTCGGCCAGCGCTCGAGCCAGCTCGGTCTTGCCGACGCCGGTGGGGCCAAGGAAGATGAAAGACCCGACGGGCCGGTTGGGGTCGGATAGCCCTGCCCTCCCCCGCCGGACCGCGTTGGCCACGGCGGCAATCGCCTCGTCCTGGCCGATCACGCGGTCGTGCAGCCGATCTTCCATCCGGAGCAGCTTCTGCATCTCGCTCTCAAGCATCCGCGACACCGGCACCCCAGTCCAGCGCGAGACGATCTCAGAGATGTCCTCCTCGTCTACCTCTTCTTTCAACATCTTGCGGTCGGATTGCAGCTCGACCAGCTTCTGGGACTGCTCCTGCAGCTCCTTCTCGAGCTGGGTCAGCCGACCGTACTTGAGCTCGGCGGCGCGGCCAAAGTCGGCGGCGCGCTCGGCCCGTTCGGCCTCGGTCTTGGTCTCGTCGATCTCCGCCTTGATCTTGCGGATGCCCTCAATAACCGCCTTTTCCTGCTCCCAGTGGGCCTTCAGCCCCTGGGACTTCTCGTTGAGCGCGGCCAGCTCCTTTTCCAGGTTCTGCAGTCGCGTCTTGGAGGCGGCGTCCTTCTCCTTCTTGAGCGCCTGCTTCTCGATCTCCAGCTGACGGATCTGCCTCTCCACCTCGTCGAGCTCGGCGGGCATGGAGTCGATCTCGATCCGCAGCCGGCTGGCCGCCTCATCGACAAGGTCGATGGCCTTGTCGGGCAGGAAGCGGTCCGTGATGTAGCGGTTGGAGAGCACCGCCGCGGCCACCAGAGCGGAGTCCTTGATCTTGATCCCGTGGTGGACCTCGTAGCGCTCCTTGAGACCGCGCAGGATGGAGATGGTGTCCTCCACGGTGGGCTGCTCCACGAAGACCGGCTGGAATCGGCGCTCCAGGGCGGCGTCCCTCTCGATGTATTTGCGGTACTCGTCGAGCGTGGTCGCGCCGATGGCGCGCAGCTCGCCGCGGGCCAGCGCCGGCTTGAGCATGTTGGATGCATCCATGGCGCCCTCGGCCGCGCCCGCCCCGACCAGGGTATGGAGCTCGTCGATGAAAAGGATGACCTCGCCGGAAGCGCTCTCGACCTCCTTGAGCAGCGCCTTCAGCCGATCCTCGAACTCGCCACGGAACTTGGCGCCCGCGATCAGCGACCCCAGGTCCAGGGCCACAACGCGCTTGTCCTTGAGCGTGGAGGGGACGTCGCCGTTGGCGATCCGCTGGGCCAGGCCCTCGGCGATGGCGGTCTTGCCGACGCCCGGCTCGCCAATCAGCACCGGGTTGTTCTTGGTGCGCCGGGAGAGGACCTGGATCACCCGCCGGATCTCCTCATCCCGGCCGATGACCGGGTCGAGCTTGCCCTGGCGTGCCAGCGCCGTCAGATCGCGCGTGTACTTCTCCAGGACCTGGTACTTGCCCTCCGGGTTCGGGTCGGTCACCCGCTGGCTTCCACGAAGGTCCGCCAGCGCCTTGTAGACCGCGTCGTGGTCGACACCGGACTCGCGCAAGATGGCCGCCGCCCGGCTCTTGCCGGCGAGCAGTCCGAGCAGCAGGTGCTCCGTCGAGACGTACTCGTCCTTGAGCTTCTGCATCTCCGACCAGGCCGCGTCGAGGTCCTTCTTGAGGTCGCTGGACACAAATGCCTGCTCGTTGACGCCCGAAACCTTGGGCTTCTTGGCGAGCTCCTCGTTCAGCCGCCCAGCGACGTCATCGGGCGGCGCCTCCAGCTTTTGCAGAATGGGCCGGACGATGCCGTCGGGCTGGTCCAGCAGCGCCAGCAACAGGTGCTCCGGCTCGATGGCCTGCTGCTGCAAACCTTCGGCCAGTTCCTGCGCGGCTTGGAGGGCCTCCTGCGATTTTTCAGTAAACCTATCCGGTCTCATCTTGGTTCAGGTATACCCGTCAGCCGGAGCCGAAAAACCCGATGTCGACTGTTCGGTTCTGCGCAGACCTTCACCGGTTTGGCGCATACCATGAGCCGGTGATTGCGAGAGCGACTAAGGGGCTCAGCGCACCGGACGGCGAGGTCGAGCCCGCGGGCCCACTCAGCCGCCGAACAATCATGTTCGAAGTTGTCGTCGTCCTCTCGATCTTCCCGCTGGGCTACGTGACGTCGGCGATTGCCAATGCAACTTTGCAACTGGTCAGCGGGCCGCCCCCCGGCGCGCTTCGAGCTGATTGACCCTGGCCGGCCAGAGCTCAGCATGGCCCTGGACCTGCTCGTTTTCGTCTCAGCCTTCGCCCCATTCCTTCTTGTGACGTACCTGCTGCACCGCTCAGGCGAATCACTCCGCGCTATCGGGCTTGACTTCCGCAACCCCTGGCGCCAGGTCGGCACCGGCGTCCTCTATACGGTCGGGTTCTTGGTTTTGGGCCCATTGACCGTGCGCCTTATTTCGATGGCTGGGCTGCCTTTCAATTTCCGCATTCCCATCGGAGCGTATGTCCCGAAGATATTCCTGGTCTACGCGGTCGTACGAAGTATTGGCGCAGGTCTGATCGAGGAAACCGTGGTCCTTGGGTACTTCGTACATCGACTGGAACAGCTGGGATGGTCGACTCGCCGTGCGTCGATAGCGAGCGTCACGCTACGAGCCTCGTACCACATCTATTACGGGTCTGGAGTACTGTCGGTCATCGCCTTCGGTGCCTTGGTAACCTGGACATACGCCATCCGGCGACGGCTCCTGCCACTGGTGGTCGGCCACAGCCTGTACGATGCGATTCTCTACGCCCTGGACATTCTCCGACCTTGAATTCGATGTCCCGGCGATCGATCGCCGTATGACTCGGCTAACCGATTCGCGTGTCGCCGAGTACCTCGCCAGGATCGGCCAGCACGCCCCATCGCAGCCCGATCTCGCCGCTTTGCGCGAACTGCAGCGCAGCCACCTGATCTCGGTCCCGTTCGAGAACCTCAGCATTCATCTCGGCGAGCCGATCTCGCTGAGTCCTGAGGAGTTGCTCGAAAAGCTGATAGATCGCCGCCGCGGAGGCTTTTGCTACGAGCTCAACGGAGCCTTCGCTCTACTTCTTACCGCGCTCGGATACGAAGTGAAGATGCTGCAGGCGCAACCTTTCGGCCCGGACGGCCCCGGCCCTCCCTTCGACCACCTTGCTCTGCGAGTCGAGCTGGATGAGCCTTGGCTGGTGGACGTCGGCTTCGGTAGCTTCAGCACGTTCCCGCTGAGGCTCGGCTCTCGTGAGGATCAGCCCGACCCAGCCGGCGTTTTCCGGCTGTCAGACTTCGATTTCGGTGACCTGGATGTCTCGCAGGACGGGAAGGCGCAATACCGGCTGGACCTCCGCCCGCGCCGAATCGACGAATTCGAGCCGATGTGCTGGTGGCAGCAGACGTCTCCTCAGTCCCATTTCCGGCAGTCGCTGGTGTGCACGATGTTGACGGCGCAGGGCAGGGTGACCTTGAGCGGCGACAGGCTGATCGAGACGGTCGGTGCGCAGCGGAGCGAATCGACCCTGGAATCCGACGACCTGATCCTGGATGCATATCAGCGGCTCTTCGGCATCCACCTCGATCGGGTCCCGGTGGCACTGGAGCCTGACCAATAGGTTCGATGTCAGCTCCTCCATCACCGGGTACGACAACTATCGTGACCAACCGGCTTCGCGCCGCCGGCTGCGTCTTTGCCGAGGACGAGGCCGAACTTCTGGTCGCCGCCGCACGGACGCCCGCGGAGCTCGACGAGATGGTGGCACTGCGGGTCGCCGGGTTGCCGCTCGAGCAGGTCCTCGGTTGGGCGGACTTCTGCGGCATCCGGGTGGCCATCGACCCGGGCGTCTTCGTGCCCCGCTGGCGGACCGAGTTCCTGGTGCGCCACGCCGCCTCACTCGCGCCGCCGGGAGCAGTTGTGGTTGACATGTGCTGCGGCTCAGGCGCCCTGGGCGTCGCACTGGCGGCGTCGGTTGATCGAATCGAACTACACGCCGCGGATATCGATCCGGTGTCGGTTGGCTGCGCCCGCAGGAACGTCGGACCGATCGGCGGCAGCGTGTATGAGGGCAACCTGTTCGACGCGCTGCCGGCATGTCTGCGAGGCCGGGTGGACATCCTGATGGCGAACACTCCCTACGTCCCCACAGAGGAGATCGGCATGTTGCCGCGAGAGGCCCGTATATACGAGCCCAGAGCTGCGCTCGACGGCGGTCCAGACGGCCTGGACGTGGTGCGACTGGTGGCCTCAGCAGCGCCCGATTGGTTGGCCTCGGGCGGCCACCTCTTCATCGAGACCAGCCGTCGCCAGGCCCCAATGGCGGCCTCGGTCTTCGCGGCCGCCGGCCTGTTGCCCCGGGTGGCTACGTCCGAAGAGTTCGACGCGACCGTCGTCATCGGCGATAAGCGCGAGCTGCCTTAGGTGAGCGGACGGATGGCGTCCTGCTCGCGACATCGAGGTCCGCGGCGCCATGATAGGTCGCGGCGGCCTTCCTACTGCACCGCCGCGACCGCCAGCTCCTCCAGACGGGCAGGCTCCAGGATTTGGATGCGCCGTTGTCCCGTCGCCACCAATCCCATCTCGCGCAGGTCGCTCAATCCTCGGCTCACCACCTGTCGCACCGAGCCGATCCCGTTGGCTATCTCGTCATGAGAAGCGCGTACCTCCAAGGTTCCGTGTGCCAACTGCTCTCGGCAAGCGCGCTCCAAGAGGTCAAAAGCAATCCGCTGAAGCATCGTGCCAAAGAGATGAACGGAAAGTGTTCGGATGATGTGCGCGTATCGAATGGCCAACTCAGCCGTCATCGCCTTAGCGAGCTCGCCGTCAATCTCAACCTGCTTGCGCACGGTCCGGGCGTCGAGTCGGAGCGCCTTCGAACTGACAGTGATCTGAGTGCTGCCCTCGAAGATGGCCCCCGTGGCCAGCAAGCCTCCCATCAGCTCGCCTCGGTGAACATAGCGGACGGTGGTTTGCCGTCCATCAGGCGAGGATAGGAACGTCCGCGCGAACCCAGAAGCCAGGATCTCGATCAGATCAGGATCGCCAGGTTGGTAGATAACCTGACCAGGCTCGTAGTCGACTTCGACGCTGTTCGCGAGAGCCTTGCTCGACGCTGACAGGCGATCGACGAAGGGATGTGCGCCGAACTCCAGCGGGGAGTTTGACCCGATCATCGTGGAACGATCGTAGACCCGACCGTTATCTGTGGCTACTGGACCAGTAACCGTCGGCGCACAGGCGACTTATATTGACCAGCTGGCAGCCTCCTTACCGTGGCTCCGCGCCAGAGGCGCGGACTCTTAGACTTCCTTGAACTCCGCGTCCACGACCTCACCCTCGGCTTCCTCGCCTTCCTTGTCGGCGGCGCCGTCAGCGGAGGCGCCGTCGGCCGCCGGGGCCTGCTCGTACATCGCCGAGCCGACCTTCTGGTACGACTCGGAGAGGTCCTTGAAGGCCTCCTGCATCCGGGTGGTGTCGTTGCTCTCCAGCGCTTCCTTGGCGGAGGGCAGCTTGCCTTCGACTTCGCCCTTGATGTCCGCGGGCACCTTGTCGCCGCTCTCGCGCATGAACTTCTCGACCTGGTAGATCAGACCGTCGAGGTGGTTGTGCGCCTCGATCTCCTCGCGCTTGCGGGCGTCCTCGGCGGCGTTCGCTTCGGCCTCCTTGACCATCTTGTCGACCTCGCCCTTGTCGAGCGTGGTCGAGCCGGTGATGGTCACCTTCTGCTCTTTGCCAGTCGCCCGGTCCTTGGCGTGGACGTTGATGATGCCGTTGGCGTCGATGTCGAACGCGACCTCGATCTGGGGCACGCCGCGCGGCGCCGGGGCGATCCCGTCGAGCGTGAACTTCCCCAGCTCCTTGTTGTCGCGCGCCAGCGGCCGCTCGCCTTGGAGGACAACGATCTCAACGCTCGGCTGGTTGTCCGACGCTGTCGAGAACGTCTCGTTCTTGCTGGTGGGGATGGTCGTGTTGCGCGGGATCATCACGGTGTTGACCGAGCCCTCGGTCATGATGCCAAGGCTCAGAGGGGTGACGTCCAGCAGCAGCACGTCCTTGACGTCGCCCTGGAGCACGCCCGCCTGGATGGCGGCGCCCATTGCCACCACCTCATCGGGGTTTACACCACGGTGGGGATCCTTGCCGGTGAAGCCCTTGACCAGATCCTGGATCACGGGCATGCGGGTCGAGCCACCGACAAGGATCACCTCGTCGATCTCCGACGCCTTGAGGCCGGCGTCCTTGAGGGCTGCCTCGAAGGGCCCCTTGCAGCGCGCGGTCAGGTCCTCGGTCAGCTGCTCGAACTTGGAGCGGCTCAGCTTCATGTCCAGGTGCTTCGGACCCGACGCGTCGGCCGTCACGAAGGGCAGGTTGATGTCGGTTTCCTGTCGCGAGCTGAGCTCGATCTTGGCCTTCTCGGCCGCCTCGGTGAGCCGCTGCAGGGCCTGGCGGTCGGTCCGCAGGTCGATACCCTGGTCCTTCTTGAACTCGTCAGCAACCCAGTCGACGATGCGACGGTCGTAGTCGTCACCACCAAGATGGGTGTCGCCGTTGGTCGACTTGACTTCGAAGACGCCTTCACCAACCTCCAGGACGGAGACGTCGAACGTCCCGCCGCCGAGGTCGAATACGAGGATCTTCTCGTTGGCTTTCTTGTCCAGCCCATACGCCAGCGACGCGGCGGTGGGCTCGTTGATGATCCGGATGACGTTGAGCCCGGCGATCTCGCCGGCGTTCTTGGTCGCCTGCCGCTGCGCGTCGTTGAAGTACGCCGGCACCGTGATCACCGCGTCCTTGACGCTGGTCCCCAGGTAGGCCTCGGCGTCGGACTTGAGCTTCTGGAGAACGATCGCTGAGATCTGTTCGGGAGTGAACGTCTCACCGGCGACCTCGACCTCGGCGCGATCGTCCTTGCCGGACACGACCTTGTAGGGCACGATCTTGCGCTCGGAGTCGACCTCGCTCGAGCGCCGGCCCATGAAACGCTTGATCGAGTAGACGGTGTTCTCGGGGTTGACAGCGGCCTGGCGCCGGGCCAGGGTGCCGACCAGGCGCTCTCCGCCCTTGGCGAATGCGACCACCGACGGCGTGGTACGTCCACCCTCGGAGTTGGGTATGACGACCGCCTCTCCGCCTTCCATCACGGCGACGACGGAGTTGGTGGTTCCGAGGTCTATTCCTACTGCCTTGGCCATGCTTGCTATCTACTCCCTTGATGTTTCATTCAGTCAGTGTCGACGCAGCCACCTGGTCGCTGCGATTGATCCGGTTATACCCTCGTCGAGGCGTCATAAACGCCGACGCCGGACCAATTCTGAACCCCCGGGCCGGCTCCCGCGTTAGCTCGAAGGTTGCTCTTGGTCCGCCAGTGAGCGCAGGTAGCGACGGCGGCGGCTGATGCCGATGATCATCTGGCCGAGCCCGAAAAGGAACGCTCCCGCCAGCACAGCGACGACTAGCACGGGAACGTCACTTCCGTCGATCACCACTCTCGGCGATATGACGATCAGGAGGATGACAACGCCGACGATTCCGATCGCCAGGCCATAGTTGTAGCGCTGCTCGGCGCGGGTCAGCTTCTCTCGGGCCACACCAGAGTCTACGGCCCGCTTCGGTCGGCTAAGCGGCCTCCAGCCGGACCAGCCAATCGCTGAGCTGTTCCTCGGTTATCTCCGGGTCGAGCGCTTCGCGCAGGTAGCTCCGGGCAACCACTTTGAGGATGCTTCGAAGCTCGCGCTTGCGCGCCACCTTGGTGTCGTCCGGATCCTCCTCCTGGAGGCGCCGGATCTCCGTCAGTAGCAGCGCGTGCTGATCCCTGAATTCGTTGATCGTCTTTTCCATCTTCGTTTTCAACCCCGTCCCGTCGTGTAGCCGATACGGGACCTGGATACACATCGGTAACCGCGATCGCCGCGGCGTTCTTCCCAATGTGACGACCGGATTTTCGAGTCCCGGCGCTGCCAGGTCCCAAGTCGGTGACAACCGGGTAGCCTTGCGCTGTGCTCCTACTCCTGATCCGCCACGCCATCACCGACCTGACCTCCAAGCAGCTGGTCGGGCGCCGGCCCGGGGTCCACCTCAGCCCCAAGGGCCAAGCTCAGGCAACCGGGCTGGTGGAGCTCCTCCACGGCATACCCATAGCCGCGATCTACTCGAGTCCCCTGGAGCGGGCCGTCGAGACCGCCGCCCCGCTCGCGGCTGATCGCCAGATCGAGGTTCGCCAGGAAGCCGGGCTCTCCGAGGTGGACTACGGCGACTGGGCCGGCCAGGAATTCAAACAACTACGCCGGACCGATCTCTGGAAGCGGGTCCAGCTCCGTCCGGCTGACGCCCGCTTCCCGGGGGGGGAGGCCGTCCGCGAGGCGCAGGCGCGTATTGTTGGCAGCCTTGAGGGCATCGCCAATGCGCACGCGCGAGAGACTGTCGCGGTGTTCTCGCACAGCGACATGATCAAGTTCGCCGTCGCGCACCTGACCGGGCTGCACCTGGACATGTTCCAGCGCCTGGCGATCAGCCCGGCATCTGTCACGGCGATTCTTCTTGGTGGCGCGGCGCCGGCGCTGATCAAGATGAACCACACCGGCGACCTGAGCGAGCTGGTGCCGGCCCGCCGTCGTGCGCCGGCGCGCAAGAATTAACTCTTATGGCCCCTGAAATCGAATTCGACCCGGTGGAAACGCTCGCCGTCGGGGTGGTCGGCGACCCCGGCAACCGGGCCTTCTACATCGAGGCGCGCGACGGCTACCGCAGCCTCACGATGCTGGTCGAGAAGGTGCAGGTGCAGGCCCTCGCCGAGCGCGCGGTTGAGCTCCTCCAGGGCGAGGACGTCGGCCCCGAAGAGAGCCCGGCGGAGCTGGGCCAGCCGGTCGCGCCCGATTGGCGCGCCGGCCAGTTGGGGCTGGGACTCGACCCTGACCGCAAGATGATCGTCCTGGTGGCGCAGGAGTCCGCCGAAGATGATGACGCCGAGGCCGAGGCCGAGAACCTGGCTACCGCCCGCGTCTGGGTCCGGCCGGCGCAGATGATCGCCTTCTCAGTCCGCGCGCTCGAGCTGGTCAGCGCCGGAAGACCGCTGTGCCCGGTCTGCGGTCTGCCGATGGATCCCGAGGGCCATCTTTGCCCGCGAAAGAACGGGAAGAGCCCCGTCTTCTAGGCCCGCCGGAAGTTCTCCGGGCGGGGCCAATGCAACTCATCGGCCTGCTGCCCTACTCGTCGAACCGGACCTTTCTTGTCCGGCTCGGACACGATGACGGCGGGGCCGAGACGCTTGCCGTGTACAAGCCGGCTCGTGGTGAGCGGCCGCTCCATGATTTTCCCGACGAGACGCTTTACAAGCGGGAGGTCGCCGCCTACGAGCTCAGCCAGGCACTTGGGTGGGACCTGGTACCACCCACCGTGATGCGAATCGAAGCCCCGCTCGGCCCGGGCTCTCTCCAGCTCTTCATCGATCACGATCCCTCACAGCACTACTTCACGTTGCTTGAGGACAACGAGGCATTCTTCAAGCGCCTCGCCACCTTCGACATCCTCTGCAACAACGCCGATCGCAAGAGCGGCCATTGCCTGCTGGACGCCCAGGGCCGTATCTGGGCGGTCGACCACGGTTTGACCTTCCACGCGGCGCCCAAGCTGCGGACCGTGATCTGGGACTTCGCCGGCCGCCGGGTGCCCGCTCGGGACCGGCAAGCCGTGGCTCGCCTCGCCGGCAAGTTCGACGACCCAGGATCGCTGCTGATGCAAGCCCTGGCAGGGCTCCTGGACCAGAGCGAGATCGACGCCTTGCGGCTTCGGGTCCAGGCGTTGTCGCAGCCCTGCTACTTTCCGTCGCCTCGCAGTGACTGGTCCTTCCCCTGGCCTCTCGTATAGGAGAGAATGCCGCCATGAGCCCCGAATCCTGGCAAACCATCTGCCCGCGCTGCGGTTGGGCCAACAGCGGCGCCGAACGCAAGTGCCTGAAATGCGGGCAGGCTTTGCGGACGTCGCCCGGGCTTCTGGTGGCGGGCCAAACCGCCGGCAGCGCGATCGCGCCACAGGCAACCCCGCCCAAGCGCGTGGTCCAGCCCGGTGGATTCTTCCCCAGGCTCATCGCCTTGATCGTGGACGTGCTCATCCTGGGGGTGGTCGTGGTACCGGTCATCTATCTCTGGGTGGGGCAGCCGAAGGCCTCGGGCGGCGCCCAGGGCAACTTCGCGACAGACCTGATCCGGAACATGATCGGCGGCGCCGTCGGCCGCTACTCCAACGACCAGCTGACTCAATTGATCGGGCTCGTCGGCGGCCTGTTTATCCTGTCCCTGTTCTACTTCGCCGGCACCTGGAGCATCCTGGGCGGCAGCCCCGGGCAGCTCCTGATGAGCCTGAGGGTTGTCGACCGCGACGCTCGGACCATGGTATTCGGGCACGCGATGGCGCGTTTCCTGGTCAAGGGTCTGTTCTTTATCCTGGCTCCGGTAAGCGCCCTGATGGTTGCCTTCGGCAAGGACAAACGGGCGATTCACGATGCGTTTGCCGGGACTTATGTGATCCAGTTCCTCGATCCCACCGCCGAGGACCTGCCCACGGCACAGCCGGTGGTGCCGGAGGAGGCTCTGCCCCCGGCGATGCCGGCCGCTCCACCGGCGCCAGCACCCGAGCCGGCTTACGCCGCGGCGGCCGTGCCGGCCGCCGCGGTCAGCCCTGAGGCCCCGCTCCCACCGCCGCAGGTTGCCGCGGAGCCACCACCAGCCGCTCCGCCCCCGCCTCCGCCCACCACCGACGCGGAAGCCTCTGTCTTCGAGAGCTACTCCGCGCCCTCCGCCGCCCCAACACCGGCACAGCCTGAGCCATCACCGCCCGAAATATCCCAGCCTGGGGCAACTCCGCCTGAGCCCGCCCAGCCCGTGACGGGTCCGCCACCGGCGGCCGCAGCCCAAGTCGGGCCCGAAAATCCTCCGGAGTCAGCGCCGGCCGGGCTGCCGGTTTTCCCAACCGCCCAGCCGGGCGAGCTCCAGCCGATGGCGCCCCGCCCCGCCGAGCCGTTGAGTCAGACGGCCCCGCCGCCCGCGCCCGCGGAGGACCAGCCGCCTCCTGCGGAACCATACGCGCTGCCGTTCATGCCCGCGCCTCCCCCGCCCGCTCCGCCAACTCCCCCTCCAC